>Ga0114996_10004320_pt1 | contig 17161 bp, 13 predicted proteins | sample ArcticOcean_MG_C_4_FD_87039 | JGI IMG/M metagenome (GOLD analysis project Ga0114996, IMG submission 87039) | Marine microbial communities from western Arctic Ocean - ArcticOcean_MG_CB4_134 | ecosystem: Environmental > Aquatic > Marine > Oceanic | place: Arctic Ocean: Canada Basin | collected...
GCTTCGCCAAGTTCGAGTCTGCTAGCCGGTTTTGCACGGCATTCGATGAGTTGAGAAATTATTTAAGAGTCCAGACCACGGGTAGCGAGCATGTTCCAGCGAACGCTCGAAGGAAGATCTTCACCGAAAGATGGTCGACTCTAATGACCGAGCTGTCAGCTTAAATACTGAGACGAATCCTGTATTCAGGTCGGCCAAATCACTAGGTGAGCACTGAGTTCTGACAGAACCGCTCAAAACCACCTACTTTTGACAAATCGGATTTGAACTTAGCTCACCACGAGTGATTTCACACCTAGGTTTTTGATATGACCCGCATGCTGACCAATTAACACCGGTGTATCGAGCAGAGTTGAGTTGGCCAGGGACCACGACTAGCGGGTCAGTTCACGATTAAGATTTTTGAAGAACTGCCCCATCATCGTTTTTGACGCGTTGCCAATCATGCGCTGGCCTACTCGAGCGAGGACTCCGCCGGTCAACGCTTCACCGTCGACGTCGATTTCCGTATTGCCGTACACTTCTCGAAATGTCAATTCACCTCCGCCTTTAATCCAACCGCCGGTACCTTCCCCACTCATGACAAGCGTTTGGTGTGCCGGCGGATCCAGATCGGTCGTTTCGACAGTCCCACTAAATTGACCCCGGATGATGCCGATCCCAACTTTTATCTCGACCTGAAACTTGCCAGGCGCTATCTCCAGACAACGCTCAGCACCAGGAATCGCCGCCGCCAAGATATCTGGATCCATCAATGCATCCCACACTTTTTGCCGGGGTGCGGCGATTTTGTACTTGCCGCCGATTTTCAAGACATTTCTCCAAGGAATATGACGTATTTCGTGATATGCGACCCTCCTGCAACGATTAGTGGAGTTGCAATGGGCCAGTAGATGTTATTTACTGTGTCATACCGCACTGCTCTTACACTTGAAAACGACAGAGAGACAAACCGGAAAGGCGATCCATGACCACCAAAGGGATAAGCGTAACCGTTAACGGCACAGACCATTCTGTAGAAGTTGAGCCAAGGCTTCTACTGATTCATCTTCTCCGTGACGTCCTAGATCTCACAGGAACTCACCTCGGATGTGACACCACTAGTTGTGGAGCGTGCACCGTCATGGTGAATGGTAAGTCACTGAAGGCCTGCACCATGTTTGCCGTTCAGGCTGACGGGGCTGAGATTACCACCGTTGAGGGCTTGGCGACCGACGGCAAATATCATGCTATTCAGGAAGGCTTCTACCAGAAGCACGGACTTCAGTGCGGTTTCTGCACCCCGGGCATGATGATCTCAGCTATCCAATTGCTCGATCGAAACCCTGACCCGAACGAGGGCGAAATTCGAAACGCCATCCGTGGAAATATATGTCGCTGTACCGGGTACCACAACATTGTCGAGGCGATCAGACACGCTGCAGCGGCGGGAGCAAAGTCATGACTATCGCATCCAAGGGTGAGTCAATCAAACGTAGCGAGGATCACCGATTAATAACTGGCCAAGGAACGTATGTTGACGACGTTCGTCTGCCAGGTTTATTGCATGTGGCATTCGTTCGAAGCCCACACGCTCATGCGCTAATCAAGGGTATCGACGCGTCGGCCGCGGCTGTGGCCCCCGGAGTGCACCGAGTATTCACCGGTGCCGAATTGCAGGAACAGCTCGGATCGCTTCCTGTCGGATGGATACTTCCAGACCAGAATTCACCTCCTCATCCCCCGCTGGCCTTTGAGAAGGTCCGATATGTTGGAGACGCTGTCGCGGCGATAGTGGCAGACAGTCCGTATACAGCCCAAGACGCTGTAGACCTTGTGAAGGTCGACTACGAACCTCTCGAAGCCGTCATCGACGGTGAGGAAACGACAAAAAAGGGAGCGCCTCTACTGCACGAGGAAGCACCAGACAATACTTCGTTCTCGTGGGAAGTGCATTCTGCCGACCAGGGCTACGATGCCGCAGCCAACGACGCAGGGGTCGTGATCAAACAACGAATCAGAAACCAGCGGTTGATTCCAAATTCGATGGAACCGCGTGGAATTGTTTCGGATTACAACGCTGGTACGAACCAGATAACCCTCTGGACATCTACCCAGATTCCTCACCTCGTCCGGCTGCTTTTCTCTGCCGTAACAGGTCATCCGGAACAAAAGGTACGAGTTATCGCACCTGATGTCGGAGGGGCGTTCGGGTCGAAACTTTATCTCTACGCTGAAGAACTCATCATGGGGATGATCGCCAAGAATCTGCAAAAACCAGTTAAGTGGATTGAGAGTCGACAAGAAAATTACATCGCTACCACGCACGGTCGAGACCACATCGCTGATGCAGAAATATGTGGCGAACGTGACGGAACGATTACCGGATTCAAGGTGCATGTGTACGCCAATCTTGGAGCCTACCTCTCCACGTTCGCTCCCGGAATTCCGACCATCCTCTATGGTCTTCTGTTGTCCGGCGTGTACAAGGTTCCGCACATTTCCTGTGTCGTGACGGGCGTCTTCACAAATACGACACCCGTAGACGCATACAGGGGCGCCGGAAGACCAGAAGCCACGTTTGTTCTCGAACGACTTGTGGACATGTTCGCAGCCGAAATTGGGCGTGATCCGGTAGCGGTTCGACGCAAGAATATGCTGCCATCGTTCAAGAACGGAAAAACCGTTTCGACCGGGGTTATTTACGATTCCGGTGACTACAAAGGCAACCTGAACAAAGCGCTCGAGATATTCGACTACCCGGCGTTTCGAAAGGAACAGATTGAGGCGCGCAAGAACGGACGCCTTATCGGCGTGGGCTTCTCGACTTACATCGAAATTAGTGGTCTGGCGCCATCAGCGGTAGCCGCTTCACTTGGTGCCGGAGCAGGATTGTGGGAGTCGAGCACAGTTCGAATCCATCCGACTGGAGGTGTGACTGTATATACGGGCACGGCTTCGAGCGGACAAGGGCACGAAACTACGTTTGCACAAATCGCCTCAGAAGAACTCGGTGTGCCGTTTGACGCCATCGACGTTGTTCATGGCGACACAGAGAAGCAAGCGTTTGGGACAGGCACGTTCGGTAGCCGGTCGGTCTCAGTCGGCGGCCAGGCATTGCTGATGTCTTTGAACAAGGTTGTTGAAAAGGCAACCTCGATCGCAGCCCATCAGATGGGCGTCAAGCCGGATCAGGTCAGTTTCCAGAAGGGGATTTTCACAGCCGAAGACATCCCTGAAAGCCAGATAACCTTTGCTGAAATTGCCGGCGAGGCCCATTCCGCAATCAACCTTCCACCAAACACCGAACCCGGTCTTGAGGCGACCAGCTTCTTCGATCCGGAGAACTTCACTTGGCCATTTGGTTGCCACATATGCGTGGTAGAAGTGAACCCGGACACCGGAGAAACCAAGGTGCTCAGGTACGTAGCCGTTGATGATATTGGCAACGTAATAAACCCGATGATCGTGGACGGTCTCGTTCACGGAGGGATTGCTCAAGGTATCGGTCAGGCCATGCAGGAGGCCGCTGTCTACAGCGATGACGGACAGCTACTCTCGGGTTCAATGCTGGACTACGCGCTCCCGACAGCAGAGGATCTGCCGATGTTCGAAACCGACCGCACCGTTACTCCTTCGCCATCAAACGACCTCGGCGTGAAGGGTGTTGGTGAGGCGGGAACTATCGCCGCCAGCCCGGCGGTTGTCAATGCGGCAGTCGATGCCCTCAAGCATCTTGGAGTTCGGCATGTCGACATGCCGCTTAAATCCGAAAAAATGTGGAGAATCATTCGTGACGCTCGCGAAAAACTGCGTGCGGAGCGCTCTGCCAGAGCGAAGAAAAACGGGACGGGAGGCAAGTCATGACCACCAGTGCAACTGCGCCATTCAACTACCTCAGGCCTTCCAGTGTTGAGGAAGCTTCGAGACTTCTAAGCCGATCTGGAGGATCAGCTCGTCTCATCGCAGGTGGGCACAGCCTCATCCCATTAATGAAAACCCGATTGGTTTCACCCGAGGTGTTGATAGATCTTTCGGCGATCGAGGGTCTCAGCGGCATTAGCTCCAATGGCGACGGTATGAAAATCGGTGCCATGACGACGTATCAAGAAATTGAATCGTCGGATGTCGTTAAAAATGGCGCCCAGGCTCTCGCCGAGGCTGCCAGCCAGGTCGCGGATGTGCAGGTGAGAAACTGGGGCACGATTGGAGGCGCTCTCGCCTATTCAGACCCGTCAGCAGACCTGCCAGCTGTCGCACTCGCGTTAGAGGCAATAATAAGTTCTCGCTCCGCTCGTGCATCACGGTCGATTCCCGCTGACCGGTTCTTCCGAGACTTTTTGACCACCGCATTACGTGGAAACGAAGTGCTAACCGAGATCAATATTCCAGCGCCGGGCAGTGGCACTGGGAGTGCCTACGCGAAGCTTGCCAACAAGGCTTCCCACTACGCACTGGTTGGCGTTGCAGCCGCTATTCAGATCGACAGTTCGGGAACTTGCACCAAAGCGCGGATCGGTGTGACAGGTGCTGGACCCTTCGCCAAACGATCCCGTAGAGCGGAACGAATACTTGAAGGCAAGGAAATGACGGACGCCGTCATCTGGCGCGCTGCCCAACGAGTAGGTGTCGAGTACGACGGAATGTTCAACGAAGACATTCACGCGTCAGCTGAGTATCGCGAAGCTATGGCAAAGGTCATCGGAGCTCGCGCTATCAACATGGCTATAGACCGAGCACGATAAGAACTACGATGCCCTGTAAAGGACGATTGCGATGGCGACGATCAATTCCACTGTCCAGCAGTGGTTGCAGGATGCCAGGGAAGCTCCCGAGGAGTTCTGGGCTCGTGCGGCAAACGAGCTGCCATGGTTCCGAAAATGGGACAGTGTGTTCGAAAGAGATGACCCGAGCTTTCGGTGGTTCGTTGGTGCCCAAACCAACATCGCGTACAACTGCCTCGACCACCACGTTGCCAATGGTCGGGGCGACAACACTGCCCTGATATATGTCAACGAGCTAGGTGAGCGAAGACAGTTCACATATATCGAATTCTTGGCAGAGGTCGAACGCGTCGCGGCGGGTCTTCGCGCTCTCGGTATTGGAAAGGGAGACTGCCTCACCATCTACATGCCAACGAGCCCCGAAGCGATCATGGCAATGTTGGCAACAGTGCGGATAGGCGCAATTCATTCGGTCGTCTTTGCCGGATTCGGTGCTGGAGCGTTGGCCGAACGTATAAAAGCCAGCGATTCGAAAGTCGTCCTAACCGCTGATATTGGTTATAGAAAAGGCGCCGAGGTTCAGCTCAAGGAGATTGTTGATTCAGCACTGGAAACTGGTGGCGATATCGTCGAGCACGTCGTCGTATTGCGCCGTGGAGATGACGCACCACCCGTTTCTGATCGGGAGTTGGACTGGGAAGAGTTCCTCGAGCACGGCGAGGGCTACGATGGCAGCCATGTCGCAATGGAGGCTAATGAACCCGCGTATATTCTTGCGACCTCTGGCACCACAGCCAAACCGAAACTCACCGTTTCGACTCACGGTGGTTACCAGGTTCATATTCACAGCATGGGACGCTGGGTTTTCGGACTAAAACCAGAAGATGTGTGGTGGTCAACCTCGGACATCGGTTGGGTGGTTGGTCACAGCTACATGGTCTATGCTCCTCTTCTCGCTGGCGCAACCACCATCGTTTACGAGGGCGCGCTGGATCATCCAACCCCTGATGTCGCGTGGCGGCTAATCGAAGAACTTGGCGTGACCGGGTTATTTACTTCTCCTACCGCCGTTCGCCTGTTGATGCGATATGGAGAAGCGGCGGCTCGAGAGCATGATTTAACTTCGCTCGAGCGGGTTGTCAGTGCCGGCGAGGTGCTGAACGCCCCGGTTTGGAAGTGGCTGCAAGAAGACGTGTTGGAAAACCGAATCCCGGTGATCGACCATATGTGGCAAACAGAAACCGGTGGACCGATTTTTGGCTATCCGTACGGCATCGAAATGCTGCCAATCAAGCCGGGATCGGCAGGGATACCGTTGCCAGGCATCGAGGCCCAGATTCAGACCATGGAAGGCGAGCCAGTTGCAACAGGCGAGAAGGGGATCATGGTTATCAAACGACCGTTCCCCGGTTTAACCCCCGCTCTGTGGGGCGAGCCAGAACGTTACGGTCCCGACTACTGGGAGCGGATTCCGGGCGTTTACTACACCGGCGATTCGGCACATATCGATGAAGATGGCTACGTTTGGTTCGCCGGTCGTGCTGACGAGATCATCAAGATCGCCGCACACAGGATGGGAACGATCGAGGTGGAGACCGCATTCCTCAAGCACAAAGCCGTGGCTGAGACTGGCGTGACAGGTCGACCCGATGAATTGCGTGGCGAAGTGATCGCAGCTTTCGTTGCCCTCAAGGAAGGATTCGAGCCATCTGACGAGTTGCGAAAAGAATTGCTGGCAACCGTGCGGGCCGACCTTGGACCAATAGCAGTTATTGGTGACCTAAATTTCGTCACAATGCTCCCTAAAACTCGCAGCGGCAAAATCATGCGGCGCGTCCTCAAGGCCGTTACGCTCGGCTCTGATCCGGGCGACATCACCACGATCGAGGAAGAGGGCTCTGTTGAAGATGCTCGTCAGGCTTGGGGTGAGATGCGGGCGGAGCTAAAGGGTTCTGTCAGAACTCAGTGCTCCGGTCGAAACTAGATCGACCTAAATAGGCCTTCGAACCCTCTATTTATGCTGACAATTCGGTCATTAGAGTCGACCATCTTTCGGTGAATATATTCCTTCGACTGGATGCTGATACTTGTTGACCGTCCGTTGCCGTGACTCTCAGGTAGTTTCGCAACTCGTCGAACGCTGTGCAGAAACGGCTGGCCGATTCAAACTTGGCGAATCCGAGCATAGGGTAGTAGCGTTGCTTGATCGATCTGCGATTCTGCTCGATACGATTATTCAGATATTGGTTGTGGCGATGAACAACTTTTCGACCGACGATCCAGCGAATTGCTTTCGTGTAGGCAGGATGCTTGTCTGTCGTTATTCGTAACGGCTTACGCCCTGCACTATCGATCAGGCGACGTAAGAATCGTCGGGCTGTATGCTTATCTCTGTGCCCACTCAACATCGAATCAAGTAGATTTCCTTCTCGATCGATAGCGCGATAGAGGTAACGCCATTTGCCACTTACCTTGATATACGTCTCGTCGAGATACCAGGAATGACCGGCTACCCCTCGACGTTTGGTTCGAAGATTCTCACTGACCAACGGTGCAAACCTGAACTCCCATACCCGTATTGTTTCGTGACTCACTTTGAAACCACGCTGCAACAAAAGTTCAGCAACATCACGAAATCCGAGCTTGTATCTCAATCTCCAGAGCACTGCGATTAAAACGATATCGGTGGGAAACTGGAGATCGTTGAAGGGGGTACCTGAACGTTCATTGAAACGCCGATCGCAGTTTTGGCAATAGAAAGTCTGATAGCCAAGCGAGGTTAGAGATTTCCTCTTGGATACGGACGTATACATGCAGTGTGGGCAAGCCATTAATGGATCTCCCCAGCGAATGAGGAACGATGCTATTCTGCCCCTACGCTGAGTTCTGACAGAACCGACTAACTACGTCAGGGTTGACGTTTGTAACGTTGGAGGGTTAACCGAGGCTGTAAAAATAGCCGACTGGGCGGAAGCTCACTACGTTGATCTGATGCCGCACAACCCGCTCGGCCCAGTTTGCACCGTCGTCGCCGTTCACCTCTGCGCCGCAAGCCCAAACGTCTCTTGGCTGGAATCTTGGCGCAATCCATGGAGCGATGATCCAAGAGCTAATCCCGACGTCTATCCGCCCCGACTTAACTTCAGCGAGGGTCGCTTCGAGGTTCCCGATGCCCCTGAGTTGGGTATCGAAGTCGACGAATCAAAGCTGATGCAGGAATTCGAACTCGCCGAACCGCCGCACTTGAGACGCGATGACGGTTCGTTTACGAACTGGTGATCGCCGGATGAAATTCGAGTTTGGTGGGCCCTGTGGGGATCGAACCCACGACCTGCGGATTAAAAGTTAGTTGATCTTGGGATCAGCGTATGTCTCCGGACCATCGAGTTGGCCAGGCTGTAGCTCGCGGAATGTCTTCTTGTACACCTGCATTCGATAGCGACCTGAATCGATTACGTAGACGTTAAATTTATCATCGACTTTTACCGCCGTTGGCTTCCAAAAGTACTTCTCTCGCCCCAAATCGACGATGTGGTCACGCCACCGTAGCATGTCCTGGTTTGCCATCAATTTGTCGGCGCCGCGTTCAGTCATGACCGCATCGCCACGCATCGCTTCGACGAACAGACCAGCACGATTGAACTGGACGAGTCGATCATTCCCACGATCGCATACGTATATGTCCCCGTGGGCATCTACCGCGACATCACTCGGTCGATTCAAGCGTCCACCATCCCTGCCGAGTTCGTCGATTACTTGCAGCAACTCTCCCTGCACCGTGAATCTCTGAATGCGGTCGTTTCGCCAATCGGCAACAACAATCGATCCGTCAACCGGATCAGCGGCGACGCCCCATGGATACGACAACTGCCCGGGTTTTGATCCTTGCTCACCGAATCCTTTTATGTAGTTTCCGTCTCGGGTGAAATGCTGAACCAGAGAAGATCTTGAGCTAATAATCCAAAACGTGTCGTCGGCAAGGTAAGTAATCCCCGAAGCTCCGTCGAGTTGACCGGGTTCGCTTCCCGATTCGCCCCACACGGCGGTCACATCCCCTTGCTCCTGGCTCAAGGTGACGATCTGATTCGCTCGCTCATCCGTGAAGAACAGGTTCCCTTTTTTGTCGGAGTCGCAAAAAACAGCTGAATCCCACTGTCCTTCCTTGCCGGCCAACGACTGTCCGTCGACACGAGGATCGATGTTCCTCGGGAACTCGTCATCAAGGTTGCAAACAGCAAACCGAACTTTCGGTTGGGCGGCATTCGAATCGTATCGGTTTAGGACGTAAAACCAACCGTCACCACCGAATGCGAAATCCATCGCACCGTAGAAGCCATCAACAATCAATCGTTGCCCGATCGAGGTGACGAACCTGTGCCCCATACGCAAGAGTTCTGGATAGTTAGAACTTGTCAGATCAGCAGCAAACTGTGGAGTGGTAGTGGTCATATTCTTACGCCTCGACAGGCTGGATCATGCCGGTAAATTTTTCGAAAGTCCCGTTGACGACAGGTGCAGGCTCGATACCGAACCAGTCATCAAGGATCGTTGAGTACAACGACCTGAAATCGTTGTTGAACTTCAGGTCACCACTCAGGTGCTCCGCTGGATCGAGTGACGGGAATTCGGCGTACATTCCACCGTTTACTCGGTTCCCGATCAAGAATGCACCCCCACCCGAGCCGTGATCCGTACCGTTCCCATTGTCACGGATTCGACGACCGAATTCGGTAAAAACCATCATCACCACATTGTCGGCGGCATCGTGTTCCTTCAGGTCATCGAAGAAATCTGTGACTGAGTTCGAAAGGTTTTCAAGAAGTCTGGACTGTGTTGCGATCTGTGCGCCATGAGTGTCGAATCCGGGCAATTGTGCGTAGAACACTCTGGTACCGAGATCGGCGAGGTGAACCTGCGCTATGCCCTTTAGGCTCTGCGACAAAGCGTCTTCGCCGTATTCGATGGTCGAGCTGTACCGTTCTGGCGCGATTGCCAGCATGTCGGCACCGGTCATAGCATCGATGCCGGTCTGACCAATGTGGTTCATCACCATCGACGCTTCGTCGATTTCCTCGGGGACGTACATCCTCTGGAACGCGTTCAGCGCCTTTCGCTGCCGTTCACCTGCAAGCGACGTAAGCAGACCGTATTCCTCAAGCTGACCCACCGAAATCGCCGGGGTGCCCATCAGGTACATCGCCCGCGGGAGCCCCTGTCCAAAGCTGACTCCGGTGCAGACGTTCGTCTTGCCCGGATCGAGTTCGCGAACCACCCGACCTAACCAGCCTTCAGCGATGATTTTGGTCGGCTCGGCGGTGTGCCATATGTCCATCGACCGAAAGTGTGAGCGATCAGGAACCGGGTAGCCGATTCCGGGAATTATCGCCAGATCGCCGCTGTCCCAGATTTTCTTTAGTGGGGTCAGCGCCGGATGAAATCCGAACTGATCGTCGATGCTTAATACATTTTCTTCTGCGACTCCGACGGTCTTTCGAAAGTCGTAGTAGAAAGGATCGCCGTATGGGATAACGGTGTTCATGAAATCGTTGCCGCCAGAAAGCTGGACGACGACGAATACCGGATCTGAAGACCGGGTTTGTTTGGAAGCGGTGGTCATCATCGAGCCTTTCTAGCCAAGTTGATATTCGCGGGATGCCACGATTAACTCGATCATTTGAGTGACTTTGTCACCAAATCCGTCGTCGATTTGAATGCCCGCAGGAAGATTCGACTCTTCGAGAAGAATATCTTTGGTCTTTGAGCTAATTTCGACGCAGCCCAGTTCGTATAAACAGGAGTCAATTAATTCATCAGCGGTAATACTAGTCTTGCCGGTCGAAATGCGCCCAATGATCGTTCGCATCCCTGGAGTGTTTGTGTCACCCAGCATGTTGGCGGCAAAGTTCACTCGCTCTATCAGGAACGATGAATCAATCCACTCTCTCCCGGTGTGCCAGCCCTCTACCGACGGAGGATCGAGAAGCCGTTGTCCCATCAGGGCCGATGCTACCGCGAGTTTCTTCAAGCCACCTTCGTACGGGTCGGTATGGCGACCGGTGGTATTCACGATATTTACCACGTGGTCCACAGGCCAGCGAACCTTCTCGTAAGTGGCTTTCTTGAATGAATCCGAGTTGAATATGTGACGAAGCATGGGTTTTATTTCATAGTCAGACTCAAAATAGACCTTCATCAGAACCTTCACTTCGGCTTCATCCGGCTCGTCTGAGACGAAATAACGATAGAGATTGTCAGCTACGAACCTTGCTGTAGCTTCGTTTTTCACTACCTCATCGATGATGTCGTCGCCATTCAGGTCGCCCGACCGTCCGAGAAACGTTTTCTCTGCATGATCGTGGTCATCTTCTCGGTACACAAAACTGAAATCCCACCATCCGTTTGGATACCGTGGAATCGATTGATCGAGAGTCCAACCAGTGAACGCTGTGGCTGCAGCCTGGACATCGTCTTCCGTGTAGTTACCTCGACCCATCGAGAATAGTTCGAGGAGTTCACGACCGTAGTTCTCGTTTATTGCACCCTTGTGGTTCGTCTGTTGATCCAGCCACCAGATCGTCGCCGGGTCGCGGGATAGTTTTTGCAGAAGGGTGCGGAAATTACCCATCCCGTGATCGCGCAACATTTCCATGTGCGCCCACATCATCAGGTTTACGTTGGATTTGGCGACCCCGGTGGCGAAACGGTTGTGCCAAAAAAGTGCGACCTTTTCCTCAAGCACCCGCTCAGAATTGATCATCCGAAAATACCAGCGAGCCGCCGTCATCGCATTATTTTCTTCGTCGGCATGCTCAGAGAGAAACCGCTCAAGCAAGTCTTCTTCCGGGCGTTGCTTGCTCTCTACATCGAGGAGGTCTTCGACCAGATCCTCGTATCTCTGTTCAGCGAGTCGTTCGAATCGGTAGGCGGGCAGCCCGAATGCCGCACGCCTCATCAGATGGGCGACCAGTTCAATGTCCGTCTTGAGTGCGGTTACCATCGCAAGCACATATCTTTCGGCTCGTTTTTCGGTCGATCATCGACCGTGTTCTCTTCGTGAGAGGAACTTACTAGGATGGTGCTTTAGCGTCAATCCCGATGGGCAACGCAGAAGTGTGAGGCGGGAGTTGGCCGCTAGGAGATACGAGCATAATTGCTGAAATACGAGTTTGGTGGGCCCTGTGGGGATCGAACCCACGACCTGCGGATTAAAAGTCTCAGGGACACGTTGACATCCGTGTTTTCGGATTGTCGTCTGCCATCCCTTGTCGCCACCGTTTTGAACGGGAATTGTTATCGTTCGGTGGCACACATCGGGAATCTTAAATCTGTAAACGGCACACAAAATGGCACACACCAGCCACACCTCGACGTTTTGCACGAAGTGTCTCGCTCACCAACGGTGCAAATCGAAACTCCCATACGCGTACCGTTTCGTAACTGAATTCGAATCCTCGCTGCAACAGAAGTTCAGCGACATCACGAAATCCGAGCTTGTATCTCTGCCGCCAGAGAACAGAGAGTAGGACGATATCTGTTGGGAATTGGAGATCGTTGAAGGGTGTACCTGAACGTTCATTGAAACGCCGTCCGCAGTCTCGGCAACAGAAAGTCCGATATCCAAGTGAAGTTCGAAGTTTTCTCTTGGATACGGACGCAGATAGGCAGTGTGGTCAGGCCATGAACAGATCTCCTCAACAAATGAGGAACGATGCTATTCTGCCCCGACGCTGAGTTCTGTCAGGCATTGAGTTATGGGAGTTTCGACTGTACGCTTCCGCGCCTACGTCAAAAGATAGCGGTGAATCGATAACAAGCTTTTCTGGATTGCAAAATGAAACCCGGGTTTTTCACTATGCCCCTGCACCCGCCGGGTGCCAACATGACCGAAACTCTGAAGTCCGATCTCGATCAGATCGTCAAACTTGACGAACTGGGTTACGAGGAGGCGTGGATAGGCGAGCATTTCACAGCCGAGTGGGAGAACATCCCCTCGCCGGAGCTGTTCATTGCGCAAGCTCTCGGCGTGACCAAGAACATCAGGCTCGGAACGGGAGTGACGTGCATGCCCAACCACGATCCGTTCGTGCTTGCTCACCGCATCGCACAGCTCGACCACATGTCGGAGGGACGACTCAACTGGGGTATCGGAACCGGTAGCTTCCCGGGCGACACACATGTATTCGGGTACGACGAAGACGGCGGAGTGGACGCCGGTGCGTATACGCGCGAATCACTCCAAACTATCCTGAAAATCTGGGATGACCCGAAGCCAGGCCTTTACGAATCGAAATGGTGGAAATTCCGCATTCCCGAAAGGCAAGATGATATCGGGCTGAGGGCGCATGTCACCCCATTCCAGAAGCCACATCCACCCATTGGAGTAGCTGGTGTTTCACCGAACTCACCGACCCTGAAGATGGCTGGCCAATTTGGCTGGATTCCGATGAGTATCAACCTTGCACCTCCGGTTCAGATCAAAACACACTGGGATTCGATCGAGGAGGGTGCCCTAGAGGCCGGCAAGACGCCGGATCGTTCACTTTGGCGGGTTGCGAGAGAGGTCTTTATCGCCGACACAACCGCCGAGGCACGCCGAATGGTGGTCGAGGGGACGATGGCGCGAGATTTCAACAGATACTTCCTGCCGATGCTGGGCCAACAGGGCAGGCTTGCAATCTTTAAGGGTGACCCCGATATGCCCGATTCCGACGTGACGATCGACTATCTGATCGACAACGTTTTTATTGTGGGTAGCGCCGAAGAAGTGGCGCAGAAGCTGATAGACCTCGACGGTGAGCTCGGTGGATTCGGAACGTTGCTCGCGATGGGGCATGAATGGGATCCCTACAACGCCTGGTACGAATCGATGTCGGTACTTGCGAAGGAAGTGCTCCCAAAGGTCGGGGCGACAACTGCCGTTACTGGCTAGTGGGGTAATCAAGGAGCGCAGAATGTCAAAGGTCAGGGTTGGATTTATTGGCGCCGGACAGATTGCGGATCTTCATGCCCGAGGGTACGAAAATAATCCGACCGGCACTCTGTTTGCCGTAGCTGATTCGTCGCCGGGTCGAGCTGAATCGCGCGCTGCGGAATGGAACGCCGAAAAATCGTACGAGGACTACCGAGATATGCTCGCCGATCCCGATGTGGACGCTGTTGAGATTCTTCTACCTCACTTCCTGCACAAAGATGTCGCTATTGCTGCGCTTGAGGCGGGCAAGCATGTTTCATTGCAAAAGCCTATGGGAATGAATCTTGGCGAAGCAGACGCCATTTTTAATGCTGCGGATAAAGCAGATGTCGTCTTCCGGGTTTTCGATAATTTCCTAAGTTACGAACCTTACCGGGTGGCAAAACGACTGATCGACGACGGTGAGATCGGAAACCCGCTGACGTTTCGAATAAACGTAGTGACCGGGAAGGGGGTTGGCGGATGGGAAGTTCACGAAGAAGCAGAGGTGTGGCGCTCAGACCCGGATCAGAGCGGCGGCACAAACGCGATTCTGGATCTTGGTGCGCACATGGCAGCCTCGATCTACTACTTCATGGGCCCAGTTGAACAGGTTCATTCGTTCAGCGATCTCAGTTTGACCCGTGGTAGTAGGTACTCGGGATCGCCTGCGATGATCACCTTCAAATTCGAAGATACTTCCGATGGTATTCAGCGATTCGGATCGTGGGCCATTACAGATGCACCAGAGATGGAGATTCCGACCGATTACTATAGCGATGACGAGATGATAGAAGTCGTCGGTACGAAGGGCATCGTGTGGATCAACCGATGTTCATCGAAGCTTCTTGACGCACCGCCTGTGAGCTTATTGCGTGATGGCAAAACCCGGCATTTCAATGACATGGACGTGGACTGGGGCAACTCGTTCCGCCTCGGCGGCGAGGAGTTCACAGATGCGATTGCCAACGGCAGCAAGATAGATATGTCGGCGGAGGTTGCGCGTTCGGTGCTTTCGTTTCAAATGGCGACGATCACGAGCGGTTCCGAGCATCGGGAAGTGTCGATCTCAGAACTCGGGTTGTAAAACGCCACCTAGTACGGGCTTGAGCCACGCGCTAGCGTGACCAAAGCGCTAAGCTTTCACGGTAACCCATCCGGCGGAACGGCAGAAACAGCAGGTGTAACTTCCCGGTAACCAGCGTCGCGAAGCTCATGTAGCGCGTCGATTGCTGTCCCTGAGTCACAATCGAGCTTAGTCAGTCCTGTGGGGATCCAATCCAAGGCCTGCAGATTAAAAGGCAGCGTGATGTTGCATCGCCAACTTCGGTCGTTCTGAATCAATACGTGAACCGACTCGTCTGGGTGAAAGCTGCTGGCGTATGCAATATGATTGGCGATGGATCTTAGCCGGATTGGCCGAAGCGCGGCTATAGGCAAGACCCGCAGCGCCTGTTGCTGAGAGGAGTAGACGCGATTATGAAGATCACTGGCTTCAAAACATTCGTGGTGGCGGCCGATTCGAACTGGGTGTTCGTTCAGGTATACACAGATGAGGGTGTGACAGGCCTGGGTGAGGGTTCAGTTTCCAGCAAGACTCTTGCCGTAGAGGCTGCGATACGCGATCTTGAGAGGTTTGTGGTCGGGCGAGACCCGCGCGATATCGAGGCGTTATGGCAGGAGATGTACAGATATCCCCGCTGGAAAGGAGGCCCGGTGCTGAGCAGCGCTTTGAGCGCCATCGAAATCGCTCTGTGGGACATTCTCGGTCAGACTCTGGATGTGCCCATCTACCAACTTCTGGGTGGTCGCTGTCGGGATCGCATCCGGATGTACACGCACGTGAGCGGAGAGACACCAGAAGAAGCGGCCTCACAGGCCGTCGCACTGGTAGATCAGGGGTATACGGCCATCAAAACAGGTGGGCTACTGGTCAACGGAGAGGTAGTGAAACCGCATGAGGCGATGCGTCTGGGCGTGGCCAGGATCGAAGCCATCCGGGAGGCGGTTGGTCCCGACATCGACATACTTGTCGACGCCCACTGCCAGATGACACCGCAGATGGCAGTGGCGTTCGCAAATCGCATTGCGGAGTATGAGCCGTTCTTCTTCGAGGAGCCGACTCGTCCGGAAGATCTTGGCGCGCTGGAGTGGGTATCGCAGCATTGTCAAATTCCACTGGCCACCGGCGAGCAGATGTTTACGAAGTTCGGGTTTACCGAGGTGTGCGATAAGCACCTGGTCAACTACATTCAGCCGGATGTTATTCACTGCGGAGGCATAAGCGAGATGAAGAAGATCGCAGCGATCGCAGAGGCGCATTTCATCGACTGCGCTCCACACAATCCACAAAGCTACGTTTCCACGATGGCCTCACTGCATGTGGACGCCTGCACCATAAATTGCGTGATCCAGGAGTTTCCTCCCGGGCCTGAGTGGCAGAGTGAACTGTTCATCGGTGGACCTGAGATTACCGATGGTTACGCCAGTTTGCCGTCTGGCCCGGGGCTTGGGGTTCGCCTGAACGAGGAGGTGGCGGCGGCCCATCCGTACGATGAGGCGCTTCTGAGACCGCAATGGAGGTGGGAGGACGGCAGCGTGGCCGACTGGGCATAGCAGTGCGAACTGCGACCTACGGCCCTCGTCTTCCCGGCCAGTATCGAAATCCAAGCTAACTAAAAAACGAGCGACAACACTGTCTCTCCGCGAGCGTAACTATCCAGATTTTCAGTGGCGAACTGTGCGCGCTTACGCGAGGTGCCATCCGTAGAACTTACGGTGTTAGGCGTTACACACGCGTAGGACAGCAGGTAAACCGGCCGAGTCGGGTCGGGAAGCTCCTGTACGAATGCGTCAATTCCAGCGCCGCCGATGCGCCCGTCCAACAGCGCCAGGTACAACGCTTCTTCGTCGATCAGCTCACCACGCGCGACGTTGATAATGCAAGCTGTCGGCTTCATCAACTTGATGCGTCGATCATCGATGATGTGTTGGTTTTTTTGCGTAAAATGCAGATGCACCGAGATAAAATCGCTCTCGGCCACGAGTCGGTCTAGGGCGTCTGTGATGACATGTTGATTGAGGCCAGTTTTCTGGTTAGTCAGGCGCGGTTGTGCGGGTTTTGATTGTTGCTGGGTCGGACGTGATTGGCAACAGGATTACGTCTTGACTGATCGAGCGGGGCTAGGAGGTTGGATCAAGTACGTCGCACAGACCTTTAGAGGTTCGTCGACGCCCTCAACGCCAGCGGACTTAATGAGCTTCACGGACAGGATCGAGAATGATCGCAGATACAAAGAGGTCATCTCAAAACGGACAGGCCAGAGCGTGTTTTTTGGCCGGTCGCCAACGGACGGTAATTTACAAAAGGACACAGGCGTAGGGTATGTCAGACATAATTACGGTTGAAGACAATATTCGCGTGGTGCGGCGGTTTACCGATGAGGTCTGGAATCAGGGCAATTTGAACGTTGCGGATGAGATCATTGCGCCGGCTGCGGCAAATCCC
>Ga0114996_10004321_pt1 | contig 17160 bp, 10 predicted proteins | sample ArcticOcean_MG_C_4_FD_87039 | JGI IMG/M metagenome (GOLD analysis project Ga0114996, IMG submission 87039) | Marine microbial communities from western Arctic Ocean - ArcticOcean_MG_CB4_134 | ecosystem: Environmental > Aquatic > Marine > Oceanic | place: Arctic Ocean: Canada Basin | collected...
CACCACAGATTCGAAGTAAGGGTCTTCAAGCCCTCGCGTGTTCGAAGCCTTCGCGTGTTCGCGCGTAGCGCAGAGAACAGGCTTCTAGTCGGTCTAGGTTTCGCGTCGCCTGTGGGGGGCGGTAGGGCGGACCCGTGACCTTATGAGAGAGGTCTAACGGCCGTTTCGTCACCTCGCCGGTTCCACCGGACACCGGCATCCATTGCGATCTTGTCGCTTGCCGTCCTCTCCTGTGTGGACGCGCCCTCTGCGCCGACTGAAGGCCTCTTCCCCGGCGGACTGATGTTCGCGCCCCGCCTGTCCCTGGTCGCCGCGGACGGTTCAGCCCAGTCCCAAGCGCAGACAGACGCGCTCGATGAGGCATTCGATCTCGTGGATGCCTTCCGGATGGTGGTTTGCCGGGCCAGCAACAACGAGCTGGTAGTCGACACGGTCATCAGCCTGACTCCGGGGCAGAATGAGTACGACCTCGCGGTGCCAGTCGTCGCAGCGACTGCGGCGGAGCAGTTCTTCGTGACCCTGACCGCGTTCCAAGGGACCACAGAACTCTTCTCGGCCCTCGACATACCGGCGCGAGCCACACAACCGAACGAGACCTCATCGTCTTCGTCTCCCATCGTCGAGCTGACCTATACGGGGCCTGGAGCCACGGCAGAGTCGGTACAGATCGAGCCAGCGCAAGTTGTGCTCGGCCCGAATGGCACCGCTACGCTGGCGTTCGAGGTGTTGGATACCGATGACGCCGTCGTGACCGGCGTACCGGTCTCTTGGACATCGAGCGCGGATGGAGTGGCGACCGTGGAGGACGGGGTCGTCACCGCCGTGTCGGACGGGATCGCGTACATCGTTGTGGCCTTGCCGACGGGCCTGGAGGCGAGCACCGCAGTCTTCGTGATCTCGGGCACACTGGCCTACGTCCACGGTGGCGTGGTCCGTACCAGTGCTGCCGCCGGCGGTGATGCGACTGATCTCGGCGGTGACGGGGGCGCGTCCGCTCCAGCGTAGAGCCCAGATGGCTCGAGGCTCTTCTACGCGGAGGGAGGCTCTGTCCGGCTGGCTGGTGACGGGTCAGCCCTGTTCGGCGGCGGCTGGCCCTCGGTCTCTCCCGACGGGACCAAGCTCGCGGCGGATGGCGGCAGCACCGTGGTCTTCGCGAACGACGACGGCTCGAACCCGACCGCCGGTCCGTCAGGTAGTACCCCGGTCTGGGCCGGTGCTGCCGAGTTGGTCGTAGGTGGAGGTAGCGTGCAGAGCGTTCGGGCCGACGGCTCCGGGCGCGCCGACATCGCGGGTGGTTCTGCTGAGCTCCCGGCCCTCGGACCTGGCGGAGCCGTCGCTTATGTGGATGGTGGCACGCTCATGGTCGCGCGGGGTGCCACCGTCGCGACCGGTGTGGGCGGAAGGCCGTCGTGGAGCGCAGATGGCTTCTGGCTCGCCGTGGCCTCGGGGGGTGGCATCGTGATCGCGCCCCCTGACGGCTCGGCGGCGGCAGCTGCTGTTCCGGGTCTGGAAGGAGCGTCTCACCCGGCGTTCAAGCCCAGTGGGGGGCTCTCCGCACCAGCTGCGCTCAGCCTGTCCGGTGTCGATCCCGATCCCCCGGTGCCAGGCCAATCGGTGGACTTCCTCGGCGCCGGATTCGACTGGATCATACCGGGCAACAACCGGATCTTCTGGCCCGGTGAGGCTGAGGCGTCCGAGACCGAAGCCGAAGGGGTTACCGAGTCGACGTTGTCGACCACGATGCTCCGCTCGGTGGCTGCGGGCCAGATCCGTGTCGAGACGCGCGTCGGAAGCGCCACTTTGGACTTCGTGCCGACCCTCGGGGCGATCGAGATCCACGCGACAATGCGGGACGGTGCTGGGCTTCCTGGGGTCGGGGGGATTGTCCTGGCCGCAGACGGCACCGAGATGGTGAATGGTGTGACGGACGAGAACGGCGACTTGCTCGCTTCCGGCTTGGTCGCGGGAAGTTACACGGTCAACTTGACGCAGCCGATAGGATTTGCACTACAGGGTGCCGCCAGTCGGACCGTCGACGTGGGCGTTGGGGCGGTCGTCGTTGTCGAAGCGTCACTCACGGCTCTAGTCGATCGGGTCTCGATCTCTCCGGAGAATCCGTGGGTGGCGGTCGGTGGGCAGGTCGGGATCACGGCTCAGGCATTCGACGTGAATGGGGCGCCGGTGACGGTGTTCGAACGCAGCTTCTGGGGTGGCGGCACGAGCCATGTGACCGCAGGTGGTTCGGGGTTAACCGGCGCTGTGGGCGGTGTGCATCCCACGTCGGCAGAAGGCGAAGCGACTCTCATGGTCGGCTTCAATGGCCAGCTGTTCCCCTTCTCGGTGACAGTGACGTCGCATATCAAGGGAGTGATCCACAAGACGGTGGACAGTCAGTCGCAGCCGGCGAGCAGGGTCGAGCTAGTGCTGGAGAAAGGCGGGACGGAGATAGCGAGAGCTGTCACGGACGGCAGCGGTGGATACCGCTTCAACGGGTTGTTCGAGGGTTCGTATACGGTCAAGCCCGTACTGGACCCAGAACTCTTCCACGCTTCACCGTCCGGGGCGACTGTCGCGCTCTCGCAAGGCACCCCCAGTGGGCAGGCCGACTTCTTGATAATCGACGGGCCGGCTACCCCCAAGAAGCAGTTCAGTCCTAGCCAGACAGTGCTCTACCTCCCGTTCTCGGTTACTGTCGCCGGAAGTTTCGACCTTGAAACGATTGGAACGAATCAGATAGATCCGTACATCCGCCTCTATAACAATGCTTGCTTCACCGGTGCTTGTCCCGGGACGTTCCTAGACGCTGACGACGACGGTGGGACCCCCTCCGAGCAGTCGATTACGTTCAACTACTACAACTCCTTGATCTCCGGCATTGCGCTTGGAGTTGGGGGCTATACGGTAGTGATGTCGGCGTTCTCGCTGAGTGACAGCGAGGCGAGGGCGGGCTCACAGACGGTCTGGAGTACCTCGCATTGCGACGAAGACAACGACTGGTCCGATTGCAGCTACGAGATGACGATCACGTCTGGCGACGGTGTGTACCACGCCGTTTCGGCAAGTCTGTCGGCGCAAAGCGCTTCCGTCGCAAACGTCACCAATCCTTTCAGCAAGGGGCGGAGCGGTGTATCCACCGTGGAAGGAGGACGGGCATTGTCGCTCGTGCTGCGCGCTGCCGCTGTACAGGCTCACCTGGGTCCAGGGCCCATCAGCGATTTTGAGGACGGCGCCTTGAGCTCGAAGTTCGGTGCGGGTTGGGCACCTTCGACAGACGAGATCACCGGGGGCACCTCGACCGTCGAACTGATCCCGGAAGGAGGCTCGCTCACAGTGAGAGGGGAGGTGGGCGCCGGTGCCACCAGCCGGTCCGGTGCGATGTTTTTCCCGGGCGGTACCCCCATGGATCCGGCCGATGTGTCGGCCGGGTCTGGAGTCCGCTTCAGGGTTCGCGGTGAGGGATTGGGTCTAACCGTGATGATGTTCGCGCAGAATCTCGGGGAGGTGCCGGCCGCCTTGGAGCGGCGCCTGTCGGCGGAGTGGACCACGGTGGAGATTCCATTCACCGAGTTCGAACACGCGGACCCTAGCGGCCTCTTGGGGATTTTCAGGCGACTACAGGATCGAGATCGACGACGTAGAGATATATTGAGGCGGCCAACGGGCTCCGAGCTCTGCAGTCTTTGGCCCCCTGCGGCCCGCTCGCGTGCGGGAGGCGTTGCCGTGACTCTGTTCGCGCGGGCGTATGCCCGCACTCAGACCGTTTCCAGCTTCCTCGCGCTCACGGGTTCAAATCTCTGGTCCGGCGACCAGCTCGTGACGTGTCCGGCAATCGCGCTGGCAGCCACCGAGTACGGCGAGCCCAGATAGAGCTGCCCCGGACCAGATCGGCCCGGGAAGTTGCGGTTCTGCGATGATATCGAAACCTGGTCGGGTGAGCTCGTCACGCCCGGACCGGCGGCGATGCATGCGCCGCATCCCGGCTCGATGAATTCCGCACCCATACGCTCGAATAGGTCGAGGTAGCCCTTCTCACGGCAATACTCCCGCACCTCGGTCGAACCACATTGTATGAAGACATCCACGTCCGGATGCGTTGTGAGCCCCTGCTCGTCCGCCTCGGCAAAGACCGCGGCGTACATGTCCATGTCTTCCTTCTTTCCTGCCGTGCACGAGCCAGCATAGGCGATGTCGATGCGGATGGGCTCGTCACCGAGTTCGTCGATGTGTACGCCATTGCCGGGGTCGTTCGGGAGCGCCGCCATGGGGCGGACTGTCGAGGCGTCGATCTCGATCACCTTCACGTACTCGGCTCCGGGGTCGCTCTGCATGCCCTCGGTGAGCGTGAGCGCCCTCTCACGCTCCATGTCCCGCTCCCTCACCATGAAGTCCACAGATTTCTCGTCTGCGGCGATGATGCCGGTGAAGGCGCCGACTTCGGCGGCCATGTTGGTCATGGTCGCGCGTTCGTCGACGCTCAACGCCTCGACCGCGGGGCCGGCATACTCGATGATCTGTCCGATCGCGTGACCGTCCCGGATGTACGGGTGCCGGAGGATCTCGAGCATGTAGTCTTTCGCGGTGACGTTCGCGGCCGGCTTGCCCGAGATCACGACCTTGAACGACTGCGGCACACTCGCGCGCACGTCTTTCGTGATCCACGAATTGAAGATCGCGGTCGTTCCCACGCCGAACGCCACCGCGCCGATCGCACCTGCGTGGGGGGTGTGCGAGTCGGTCCCGATGATGAGCATACCGGGCTCGGCGTATTGCTCGAGGATCTTGGAGTGGCAGATTGCCTGGGAGCCTAAACGCTGACCCATCTGTTCGCCGTATAGCTTCACGCCCTGCTTCAGGCTGAACTCGCGCTGTTTGACCTCGAGTTCGTTAGCGACGTCGAGCAGTCCCTCCTCGATGCGCTCTTGGCTCATCACCTTGGATAGGAACGTCAGGTGATCGCGGAAGAACAGGACTGAGTCGGCGTCCACGACCTTCGCGTCCTTTCCGACTTTTTCCTCGAAGAAGATCGAAGCCATCGGCGTGACGTATTCGTGGCTGAAACGGATGTCTGTGCGGAAGAAACCGGCGTCGCCGGGTTGCACCCACCGGACGCCGGCTTCGCCCTTGCTCGCGTCCGTGATGAGATGCCTGGCGAAGATCTTCTCCGCGATGGTCATGGGGCGCTCGCTCTCGGCGCCGACCGCCAGTGCGGCGGTGACGGGTATCGTCACCTTGCTTTGCAGTCGCGCCACGTTGAACTCGAAGAGTCCACCGTATTCGATGATTTGGCGGGTGATCTCGTCCTTGCCGGCCGTGAACTCCGCCAGCTGAATCTGCTCTCCCGCCTTGATGCGGTCGATGATGCCAAAGTCGTTCGTGGCCAGAACTCCCAGGTTCTGGCAGTTCTCGTTGTAGATCCGCTCGATGCTCTCAGCGACTACAACCTTGATGCCTGCGTGCAGCTCAGCGTACGGACTCGCCTCTCTACTGCTGCCCTTACCGCGGCGTGTTCCGGCCACAGAGCACACGAAGCCTCCGTCACGCACGGCGTTCCGCTTGACCGGGTACTCGGTCTCACCCGTGGTCTGGTTCGTCGTGCGGAGGCCCAGGTAGGGAAAGTCTCCCAGGGTCTCGTCATAAAAGAAGCAGATGTAGGCCGGCGTGATCTCGTCGGTCGAGATCTGGTCTCGCAGGCGTTCCTGGAGTTCGTCCGTGAGTTCGACGTCCGTGCCCTCGTAGAGCTGGGCCTTCACGAGCTCTGCATCGTCGAGCAAGTAGAGGATGCGGCCCTCGAAGGTCAGAGTTGTCGAACGTTTCTCGATCGGCCCATCCAGCAAGTCTTTGATCATGCGAGGAGGGTCGGAGTGGGAGGCCTGGAGTGGGCAAGGAGAGTGGGCAAGTCGGTACACTCTGCGGACTCGAAAGGTGTCCGGTCGGGATTGCTATGCAACCCCGAGGCAACCCTGTGCACAGCGTCGATCATCTACAGCTGTCGGAGATGCAGCGTTGACCACGAAAAGGAGGATGAAGGCGTGAGACACTTGGACGTGAGGAACTGGATGGGTGGGAGCTGTCTCGCGCTCCTCGCCGTGGTGAACTCGTTGGGTGCCCAGCAGGTTGTCGAGTTGACCGGTGAGGACCGCGCGCTGAGCTCCGACCACGAAGAGGTCTACCGGGTAGGTTCGTTCGACGGGGATGCTTGGGAGACGTTCGGCGAGATCTCCGGCACTGCGTTCGACGCGAACGGCAACCTGTACATCTTCGACCGACAGGCGTCAGGCATCGTGGTCGTCGATGGGGCCGGAAACTCCGTGCGTGAGTTCGGCAGTCCAGGGGAGGGGCCTGGTGAGCTACGAATGGCGCTCGGTTTCACCGTGATGCTCGATGGCACGGCCGTGGTCCTGGATGTTGGCCACCAGTCTTACCAACTCTTCGGGGCCGACGGCGAGTTCGAGCGCATGGTGGGCATGGGTGGTGATGGCATGATGCAATTTGGCTGGATGGCTCCAGACCCTTCGGGCATGGCCATCATCTCAGAAGGCGGGGGCGGTGTGATCGCGATGGAAGCTGGTCGTGGCGCGAGGGAGCCGGCGCAACCGGCGGCGCGTCCAATCGAGAGGGTCAGTTTGGCCGGGGGCGACGTCGAGTCCGAGACCATCGCGGAGGGGTGGCGTCCGCCTCGCGGCGAGCGCCCCCAGACGCTCGAGGGAGGAGGCATGCGTTTTTCGATGGCAATGGCGGGACCTCGCACGTTCGAACCCGACCTTCTTGTCGGCGCGCTGCCAAACGGGGGCGTGACCTTCTCCGATTCATCGGCGTACGCGGTGAAAATCGCCGGACCGGACGGAGGCGTGTCACGGATCCTCCAGCGGCCCTTCCGACCACTTGCCGTCACCGACCGCATTGAGGAGGCCGAGAAGGAGCGGCGGCTAGAAGAGATGGCTGCGGGCGAGGGCCCTCAGATGCGCATGAGGATGGTCGGACCCGGCGGTGGAGATGGGCAGGAAGTGAACCAAGACGCGATCAAGGAAATGATGCAGGGTCAGATCGAGCAGATGCAGTTCTTCCCGGAGGTGCCGGTGATTCGGGGCCTACAGACTACGCGGGGTGGCAGGATCTGGGTGCAACGTCGCGGCGAGCAACCCGTGAGTGATGGACCGATCGACGTGCTCAATACCGATGGGCAGTATGTAGGGAGCTTTGCGGCCGGCGAGATGGAGATGCCCTCGTCGTTCGGCCCAGATGGTCTCACTGCCTATATCGAAACGGATGAGTTCGATGTGCCTACGATCGTGGTGCGGAAGTTGCCGTCGGCCGTGAATTAGGGGGGCGCCTGGTTGCCCGGACGGACCATGGACAATAGTCCGCCCGGGTAACCTGGCGTAAGCGTGTGGCGTCAGCCCTCAGTTAGCTGAAGTCCACCCCGAAGAAGAGCACCGCGATGATGATCGAGGCGACGGCGACCGGGGCCACGAACCGGATGAAGAATCGCCACGCGCCGTAGGCGAACCATCCAGGTTCCGTGCCGTCCACCAGTTGGCCCTCGGTGGCGTCGCGTGTCATGAACCAGCCGGCAGCTAGCGTGACTGCGAGGCCACCGGTAGGCAGCATCCAGTTCGACACGAAGTGATCGGCCATCGAGAACCAACCAACTTTGCCGCCGAACAGCAGGTCTCCCAGCGCTCCGCCCAACTCGAGGTTGGTCACAAACGGAACCGCCCCGAAGGATACTGCGGCTAGGATCGTGAAGACGAAGATCACGCCTCCACACATGAGTGTCGCCTTGTGGCGCGGGACTTTGTGCTCGTCGATGATGTAGCTCGCTACGACCTCGAGCAGCGACATCGTCGAGGTCAGAGCGGCAAGCGCCACGAGCACATAGAACAGCGGGCCGAGCACCCTCCCGAAGGGCACTTCGGTGAAGAACAACTCGGGCAGCGAGATGAAGAGCATGCCGACCGTGCCGGTGCCGCTGACTTGTTCCGACATCCCGGCCACGCTGAAGATCACCGAGAACATGATGACGGTCGCGATCAAAGCGATGAGGGTATCGAGCGCCACGATGATTGCGGATGCTTTCACGATGGACTGGTCGCGTCCGATATAGGAGCCATACGTGATCATCGCGCCCATGCCGAGGGACAACGTGAAGAACGAGTGGCCGAGTGCCTCCAGCACGCCGGTCGGCTCGAGCTCGGAGAAGTTCGGCCGGAAGATGAACGCGAGCGCCTCGCCCGATCCGCTCATGCCGAGTGCGCTGATGAGCAGCAGCACCAGGATAGCGAAGAGCACGGGCAAGAAGAGGCGCGCGATTCGTTCGATGCCCTTTTGGACTCCGAAGTAGACGACCCCGACGGTCGCGATGCTGAAGCCCAACGAGAGCATCAACTGTAGACTGCCGTTGCCGGCCTGCTCGCCGAAAAGCTCACCTGTGGCCAGCCCGGCGGGATAGCCGCTGATGGCCCAACCCAGGGTCTTCGCGAAGTAGAACAGTGACCAGCCCGCGATGACCGTGTAATAGCTGAGCAGTGTGAAGCCGCACAGCACACCCCACAGGCCCACGAGACCCCAGGCCGGCCCGACTGCCTCTTTGAGCGCGCCCACCGCGCTCTTCTGCGTCGAGCGACCGATCAGGAGTTCCGCCATCATGATTGGGAGTCCTACCGCCGCGATGCACAGCAGGTAGACCAGCACGAATGCGCCGCCGTTGTTCTCCCAGGTGATGAAGGGGAATTTCCACAGGTTGCCGAGACCGATGGCAGAGCCCGTCGCCGCGAGCACGAAGCCCATGCTCGAACTCCAATTCCCTCGTTGCTGGTCTTCCATTGGTCTTTGCTCCGGCCTTTTTTAGTATGAGCCGTTCGGCCTATGTGGGAGCGCTGTCCGGCGACCTGTCGCCGCTCGATTGATCCGGGATGGCCGACAACATACCGGCGGCTTTGAACTCCCAACAGGCAGTGGTTTACACTGTGCTCGACGCCGAGAGGCCGGACTTGGTTGGGACCCTATCCAGGGAGACGCGGTGATGCGTCGGTTCGCAAGACTTTCTGTACTCGCGATTGTGTTGTTGGTATCGGCGTGTGCCGATGATCAGCGCGACGCTCAAGGCGAAGCCTCGGTGGACATTCGCGCCGCGCTGCTCACGGCAGGTCCGGTCAGCGACGCCGGTTGGTACGCGGGTGCGTATGAGGGGCTCATGTTGTTGCGGGACTCGCTCGGAGCCCAAGTCAGCCATCAACAGACCCGTACCCCCGCCGAATTCGACGAAGCTTTCCTCTCTTATGCTTCGACGGGCTACGACCTGGTTTTTGCACACGGCTCGGAGTATCAAGACGCAGCGATGCGCGCCGGCGAACAGTTTCCTAACACGACGTTTGTCGTCAGCGGAGGCGGGAGGTACTCGAGTAACGTGGTACCGCTCATCTTCCAGCTGGAGCAAGGCAGCTATCTCGCCGGAATGGTCGCCGCGGGCATGAGCGAGTCGGGTATCGTGGGGATGGTGGGTGGAGTCGAGATCCCTGCGGCGAAGGGCACGTTCTTGGCTTTTGCGGCCGGCGCGAGGGCCATCGACCCAGACGTCCAGGTTCTCGAGGCGTTCATCGGCAACTGGGACGACGTCGCGGCGGCGAAGGAGGCCGCGGTGGCGCAGCTCCGCCGTGGCGCGGACGCGATCATCCACAACGTGGACGGGGCTTCCTACGGGGTCTTCCAGGCGGTGCGTGAGGTCGTCGATGCAGGGGGGACGGCGTGGGCGCTCGGCATGAATGGGGACCAGAACGGCATTGCTCCTGAGATCATTTTGGGCAGCGCGGTCCTCCGAATTCCCAAAGCGTTTCTGGAGACGGTGGCCATGTGGCAGTCAGGCGAGCTCGGTGGGCGACCTCTCTACGCGGGCAGCGACGGCGAAGTAGTCGACTTCGTGCTCAACCCTAGACTCGCCGGACGTGTGCCGGCCGATCTCCTCGCACGTGTCGATCGCGCCCGGGCCATGATTCGTTCAGGGGAGCTGGTGGTGCCACGCGTGGCCTACGTCGAGGACGAGCCCGGGACGCCGTGACCGAAGTCCTCGCCCGGCTCGACGGCATCGTCCATCGCTTCGGGCGCGTTACCGCGCTCGACGGGGCGGATCTCCAGGTGCGTGCTGGCGAGGTACATGGAGTCCTGGGAGAGAACGGGGCGGGGAAGTCGACGCTCCTGAGCGTTCTCGGTGGGGTGCTGCGCGCTGATGCTGGGACGCTGTCGCTGCGTGGGACTGCGGTGACGCTTCACAGCCCTCGGGATGCATGGGCGAACGGTATCGGGCTGGTGCACCAGCACTTCAAGTTGGTGCCCCGACTTACCGTGCTGGAGAACCTCGCGTTGGGCAGGCGCACCGGGTCGCGAGGGTGGAGGTTGCCGCTGCGAGAGGTTGAGGACCGAGCGGCTGAACTCATGACGCAAGCTGGACTGACCGTCGACTTGCACGCCGTGGTGGAGGATCTCAGCGTGGGGAACCGACAGCGCGTCGAGATCCTCAAGGCGCTGCTCAGGGATCCGAGAATTCTGATTCTCGACGAGCCCACGGCTGTGCTCAGCCCGCCAGAAGTCGACACGTTGTTGGCTCTGCTGCGGAGTCTCGTCACGGACGGTCGAGCTGTGGTACTCGTCTCCCACAAGCTGGACGAGGTGCTCGCGGTTTCGGACCACGTGACTGTGCTTCGGGAGGGTCGCACGGTCTTGAGCGCACCCCGCTCCGAGTTGGAGGTGACCAGTCTCACCCACGCCATGATCGGGGCGGATCACATAAGCGGCCCACGTCGGGAACCACACGCAGTCGCGGATGGGGAGGTCGTCACGCGTCTGCGTGACGTGCGCGCCACCGGGCCGCGGGGGCAGGAAGCACTACGAGGCGTCTCCCTCGACCTTCGCCGTGGCGAAATCGTCGGTATCGCTGGCGTCGAGGGGAATGGACAGCGTGAACTGGCGCTCGTCCTCGCTGGGCGTGCCGAGCCTACGTCTGGGGACATCGAGGTTGCGAGCGGTACGGGCTTCATCTCCCAGGACCGGACGTCCGAGGGGCTCGCGCTCGAGTTCGACCTGACGGAGAACGTGGCTCTGGCCGCCCATCGCGACGAGCTCTTTCGCTCCGGGATCCTACTGAAGTGGGACGAAATCGAGGTACGAGCCGAGTGTCTGCGTTCGGAATTCGCCATCCGCGCGGCTGACGTTTCGGTGCCGGCCCGTTCTCTCTCAGGAGGAAACCAGCAACGGCTCGTCGTTGGTCGTGAGCTGCCGGAGGCTACGGATCTGCTCGTCGCCGAGAACCCTACTCGCGGCCTCGACGTAGCGGCCACCGACTTCGTGCATGGGCAGATCGTGGATGCAGTGAGGTCCAGCGTCGACGGTCCTTCGGTAGCGTTGATCTCGACGGATCTGGACGAGGTGCTCGAGCTTTCCGAACGACTTTTCGTGATCGTGCGGGGTCGGTTGACCGAGGTGGCTCGCGAACAGTGGACCAGGGAGGGCGTCGGCGCGTTGATGGTCGGTGCAGCTGGCGTTCCGGACGACAGGGGCTCGAGGTGAGGCGCCTCAGTCCGGCCTGGACGGCCCTAGTGGCTTTGGTACTGACCCTGGCGGTCGCGGCAGGCTCCCTCGTGCTCGGCGGCTTCAACCCGATTGAGGCGGGGTTCGCGATGATGCGTGGCGCGTTCGGCAGCTCGAACGCGATCCTGTCGATCACGATGGTGCGGGCGGTCCCGCTGATCCTGACCGGTCTTGCAGTGGCCTTGGCGTTCAGGGCTGGAATCTGGAACATCGGTGCGGAAGGCCAGCTCTATGCTGGGGCGGTCGCGGCAGTGTGGGTCGGCCTAGTCGGCGGTGCCCTCCCCGGGTTCGTGCTCGTACCTCTGGTTCTCGCGTCGGCCGCCGTGGCGGGCGCGCTTTGGTCCGCGATCCCTGCGCTCATGCGCGTGCGGCTCGGGACGGGCGAAGTCATCACGACGATCCTCATGAACTTCGTCGGCATCTACCTCGCGGCCTACATGGTGGTGGGGCCGCTGCAGGAATCTCGAGGCGTGTTCAGCCAGACGGATGCGATCGCGGAGACGGCGACGCTACCACTGCTGGTGTCGGGAACACGTCTACACTCGGGCTTTCTCCTGGCGCTCCTGCTTGGGGGCGCGATGTGGGCCATGTTTCGATGGACCCGCACCGGCTTCGAAATCAGGGTGGTCGGGGCGGCACCGAAAGCGGCAAGGATTGCCGGACTGATCAAGACCGATCGCGTTGTGTTGCTCACGTTTCTGGCGTCCGGAGCGATTGCTGGACTCGCGGGTGGTGTCGAGGTGGCTGGTGTGACGTTCGCACTCTATGAGGACCTGTCGCCGGGTTGGGGCTACACAGCGATTGCGGTCGCTCTGCTCGGCGGTCTTCACCCTATTGCAGTGCTCGGCACCGGTCTACTCTTCGGCGCCTTGGAGGGTGGCGCCGCCGAGATGCAGCGCGCGGCTGGCATCCCGGCGTCCTGGGTCTCCGCCGTGGAGGCACTCGTGATCCTCAGCGTACTCGCGGTGGACCAGGTCAGGCGGCGTGCGAATGCCTGAGCTCGTCGTCTTGGTTGCGTTCCTCGAAGCCTCGGTCCGCCTAGGTGTGCCGCTCGCGCTTGCCGCGATGGGTGAAACGATTACCGAGCGTACGGGAGTCATCAACATTGGGCTCGAGGGTTCCGTTATCGCGGGTGCCTTGGGTGGTGCCCTTGGAGCGATGGCGCTCGGCGGTGCGTGGGCCGGCATGTTCGTTGGTGCGGGCGCCGGAGCGGCGGTCGCGTTCGTCTTCGCCGCGTTCTCGATCGGCCTGGGCACCGATCAGATCATCACGGGGACCGCGATCACGTTGGGTGGGCTAGGCTTCACGGGTGCCATCTACCAGGCGCGTTTCGGCACGACCGGTGCAGTGCTGTCGGTACCGACGTTGGCTCCTGCCCCGGTCCCCCTGCTCTCCGACTTGCCGGTGGTCGGATCGGCGCTCTTCGCCCAGGCGCCGACAGCGTACCTCGCTTATGTGCTTGCTCCGGCTCTTTGGTATTTCCTCTACCGGACGCAGTGGGGCCTCGAGGTCCGTGCGGTCGGAGAGGCACCGGACGCGGCGGCGGCAGCTGGCGTGCGCGTACGTTGGACGCGGTTTTGGGCGACAGTATTTGGTGGGGCGATGGCGGGTGTTGCCGGTGCGCACTTGGTGCTCGCGCATGCCGGGACGTTTGCCGAGAACATGAGCGCTGGGCGGGGCTTCATCGCGATCGCCGTGGTGGTGCTCGGTCGATGGAATCCCGTGCTGGTGCTGTTCGCAGCGCTCTTCTTCGGCGCCGCGAACGCCCTGCAGTTCCAGGGCCAAGCGCTCGGCTTGGATGCCCCGTATCAGCTCTTCTTGGCGTTCCCCTATGTGCTGACGCTGGCGGCGTTAGCGGGTTGGGTGGGGCGATCCCGAGCTCCGGCTGCGCTCGCGTTGCCCTGGCCCAAGCGGGAGTAGGCCTCGCGAGCCGGTGTCATGGGAACTAGGCTCCGCCCTATGTTTCTTTCGTTCAGTCGTTCTTCGATGCGATATGCTGAGGTCGGTGTGAAGATGGGATCATTCAGTTTCGTATGGGTCAGGTCCGTGCCCCTGACGGCCATGCTTCTCCTGGTCGCGCCTCTGGCGGTGGTCACGGGCAGTTTGGTAGCGCAGTCAATGGAGGGCACAGGTCTCGTGCCTACGGGACTTCTCCTCCGTCAGATGGACGGGGTCAAGCGCGTCCTCATGATCGGTGCACACCCGGACGATGAGGACACGGGCCTGCTGACATCGATGGCCCGGGGGTGGGGTGCGGAAACGGCGTATCTCGCTCTCACCCGTGGCGACGGGGGACAGAACCTCATCGGGCCGGAGCTCTGGGAAGGATTGGGCGTGATTCGGACCGGCGAACTCGAGGCGGCTCGTGCACTCGAGGGCGGGCGCCAGTTCTTCACGCGTGCCTTCGACTTCGGATACTCCAAGACGGCGGACGAGGCCCTGAGTCTGTGGCCTCGGGAAGAGTTGCTGCACGATGTGGTATGGGTCGTGCGCACTTTCCGTCCCCACGTGATCGTGTCCGTGTTCAGTGGCACACCTCGGGATGGCCACGGGCAGCATCAGGCCGCGGGCATCATGGCTCGTGAGGTATTCGAGGCGGCCGGTGACCCCACTCGTTACCCGGAGCAACTCGAGAGGGGTGTCGAGGTGTGGACCCCCGCTAAGCTGTACCAGTCAGCGCGTCCACGTTTCGGCGGACCTGCACCAGCGGACGCTCCCAGCATCGTCGTCGAAACGGGAGCCTACGATGCGCTGATCGGGCGTTCGCACTTTCAGCTCTCGATGGAGAGTCGTAGCCAGCACCGCTCGCAGGATATGGGCGCGGCACAGCCGGCCGGCCCGAGGACTACCGGAGCGGCCTTTGTAGCGTCCCATGTTGAGGGCGCCGAAGACGAGATGTTCTCGGGCATCGATACGACGTTGGTCGGACTCACCGCTGGCATGAGCGACGAAAACACAGCCGAAGCCAGGGCGCACCTCGAGGCCTACCGCAGCTCACTTGCACAGGCTCGAACCGAGTTGGGCCTGGACCTGTTTGCGATCGCCGATGACCTCGCCGAGGCTCTGGATCATCTTGAGCGGGCTCTGGCCGTGGGTGGTGGCAGCACGGAGTTCCAGGGAGCACTCGAGCAGAAGAAGAACGTCGCAACCCGTGCCTTTATGGCGGCGGCCGGCATCCACTTCGAGGTGCGTGCGTCCGACGATCTCGTCGTGCCCGGGCAAGGCATTGAGGTGCGAGCCCAGCTCTGGAACGGTGGCCGGGCGACGCTGAGGAGCCCCGGAGTCGAGTTGGTGGGCGGTCCTGCTTCCGGCTGGCCGGTCACGGAGCTTTCCGTGGAGGGCCTCGCCGACGATGGGAGCGTGGCTCCGCAAAGCCTCGTTACGTGGACCTACGAGCTGTCGGTTCCAGAGGGCGCCGCGTCCTCTCGGCTCTATTTTCTACAGGAGGACCGACCCGGGGCGATGTATGCCTGGCCGGATGCTCCGCAACTGTGGGGGCTTCCCCGCGACGGCGCCGTTGCTCGAGCGGGCCTGCGATTCACCCCGTATCACGAGGGTGGAGCCATCGGAACGCTCACGGAGCGGTCCGTCCCCATGCGCTACGTAGGCGTCGATCAAGCCAAGGGTGAGTTCGAGAAGCCAGTCCTGATCGTGCCAGCCGTTTCCGTTGCCGTGACGCCGGGTGGAGTGGTGTGGCCCCAGGGCCAGTCCGATGCCCAAACGGTCACGGTCGCGCTGCGGTCCGAAGCTGACGACGGCGCGTCGGGCGAAGTGGTTTTGCGGGCTCCCCAAGGGTGGACGGTCTCTCCCTCGTCGCACGCGTTCGATCTGGCGTCCGCGGGTGCCGAACGCACGGTGGCGTTCGAGATTCGGGCGTGGCCGTCAGTCACCGCCGGTGAGTACGTCTTCGAGGCGGTCGCCCAAGTCGGGGGCCAGGCCTATGACGAATCCTTCGCGCTCATCGACTACGAGCACATCGAGCGCTCGGCCATGTTCTCGGCTGCCGAGGCCCGAGTGACGGTCGTGCCCGTCGCGATCCGTGATGGGCTACGGGTCGCATACATCATGGGCACAGGCGACGACGGCCCGACGGCGATTCGTCAAATGGGCGCCAGTGTGGACATGCTCAGCGAAGGGCAGGTCCGGGACGGTGCGTTCTCCGCGTACGACGTGATCGTGTTGGGCGTTCGCGCCTACGAGACCCGGCCCGACGTCCGTGCCGCGAACGATCAGTTGCTCGATTTCGCCCGCGCTGGCGGCACGGTCATCAATCAATACAACCAATATCAGTTCTCGAATGGTCGGTTCGCCCCTTACGATCTGACCATCGGGCGGCCCGCCCCGCGGGTAGCGGACGAAACCGCTGCGATAACGATTCTGGAACCCGGTGCGCCGATCTTCACGACTCCGAATCCGATCACGCAAGACGATTTCGACGGTTGGGTGCAGGAGCGCGGCCTCTACTTCGCGAGCGAATGGGGTGACGAGTACACGCCCCTACTGGAGCTTCGCGATCCGGATGAACCCGCGCGGCACGGGTCGTTATTGGTCGCGTCGGTCGGAGACGGTGTGTACGTGTACACGGCACTTTCGTTCTTCCGGCAGTGGGCCGGCAGAGTGCCCGGTGCTTACCGGCTCTTTGCCAATCTCGTCTCGCTGGAGGCGAGTGACTGGGCCGCGTTTGCGGCAGGACGATGAACACACGGGGCGCTGACCACTCCGGAGACGCCTATTCCATCACGACCCGATACACCTTCATCGACTGAACGTCGAGTTCGTCGCGCGCGATACCGTAGATGCGATCGCCCATGACTTTGATCGGCTGGTACTTCCCCGGGAACGTGATGTCGCCCAGGTACCTCCCTTCACCATCGAAGATGTCCCAGGTGTTGGAGCCCAGGTCCTGAGGATTGAAGTCGCCTTCGTCTGAGATCTCGTCACTGCTGAGCATGCGCTGTACCCAAACAGAACCCAGCGGCCCGTGCGTTAGGGTAACGAACGCAGGGTAGGTGTCTGCGAACTGGAAGCGCTCCATTGCTGCGTCGATAGCGGCTGCGGGCGCGCCCGCTTGCTCGAACTGCTTCCGCATGGCAGATAGAACGACACGTTGATCTCGCTTGGTGACGGCCTTCGTCTCGTGCGGTTGGTTGATGACGCGAACCAGGGTGCCCTCTGCGTCACGGACCTCGATGCGCAGGGCTTCATTCACGGCCATGATGACACGACCGTCGGAACTCGCGTCCCAGATCGGTTCTGGTTCGAAGACCCGGATCTGCGGCTGACCGTTCACGAACTGGAGACTCTGTCCCACCGGCAGGCTGGTGATGATCTCCCTTGCCTCCTCCTCGCCGCCCATCTTGACGATCACATCGCCGGTCGGCTCCACGTCCTCACCGGAGACCATGACGCGAAGCTGTGCCACGACCTCGTCACCGATGCGTTCCCAGCGGATGGGGGTGCCCTTGGTGATATCGACAAGGCGACTCCCGGCCAGCTCGCCATCATGTCCGTAGAGATTGACACGCCGGTTTCCGATATCTGCCACGAAGACTTCGTTTGGCAGTGCGAACACGCCCGCGA
>Ga0114996_10004324_pt1 | contig 17148 bp, 13 predicted proteins | sample ArcticOcean_MG_C_4_FD_87039 | JGI IMG/M metagenome (GOLD analysis project Ga0114996, IMG submission 87039) | Marine microbial communities from western Arctic Ocean - ArcticOcean_MG_CB4_134 | ecosystem: Environmental > Aquatic > Marine > Oceanic | place: Arctic Ocean: Canada Basin | collected...
ACAGGATCGTCCGGCGGTTCGGCCACTCGGCTTTGGAAAACTGTACTCGCTTCGGCGGGGCTGCTCGATAAAGTTGAGTTTATTCCGACGGGCGGATGGCGCAGTACTTATGATGCGTTCCGCCAAAAATCGATCGATATCACGACGGGAGTTCTCACGACTGGCACGCCTTCACCGTTGGTTAAGGAACTGGAAACCTCAATTAAGTTGCGCACCATTGATGTTCCAAAAGACCTGTTCGAAAAGGCTAGGCAGAAAAACCCTGGCGTGCTGACCTATGATCTGACGCCGGAGAAGTGGTCAACGGTCAAAAACCCTATGTCCGTTTTAGCTTATGCCGGCATTCTCGCTGCTCACCCCAGCGTCGATACGGATACAGCCTACAACATAACCAAAACCATCTACGATAAAATTAAGAAGGCGAAGAAAGTGCCGAAGCTTTTGGAAAACATCCATCTCGGTTTCGCCACCAAGTATCTGATGAAAGATATTCCTGTACACCCGGGAGCGGCAAAATACTTTAAAGAGAAAGGTGTTTGGCGAGACGAATTGACGATAGCAAAATTATGAAAGACGCGTGAACATTTTCTTCTCTTCGCCTAAATAGGTATCACGGCATCCTGCGACTCCTTTTCGCGGTGATGCTGTGTGAGAACATCGGGAGATCCATATCTTCGGTATACAATTGCTCGCTCTCTTTGTTCGTTCATGAAAAAATTATGTGAAAGAATAGGAGTGGCATTTCTCTCGCACATGCTGAGCAGTGTCAATGTCTGCATGGGGTTACGAACCGACCATTTCAACCCCCGAAATAAGTATCCGTTTAGCGCCTGACAGCAGACATTCTAGTTGAGTGCCTTAGTCGGGTCCCCATCATTATCTTCCATGTTGTTGCTTTTGCTTAAATGGCTAGTGGGAAACTCACCAAACCACCAAAGTTATAATTCAACGGCTCAGGCATCTCGCTTACCGGCCGTGCCAGTCTTCCGAAACATCCAAGTTCCCAATCGGCGAAGTTAATGATCTGTCGGTTTGGACGAATGTGTAAAGTCTTACTATAAACCAAATCAACGACATCTTTCACCCGCTCAGGGTGACACTGGAAGAGCAACGTGATAAACACGGCAGCGGATCGGGGCATACCCATCTGGCAATGAACGACGACACTGGCGTCATCTTCAATCAGTTCGCCAAACTCAAGAAGCGCCTTAATGTGTTGGATTTCCGGAGGAAACATCCTGACAATAGGTATGCTTATATCACCCGTCTCCAATTTCAGATGGTTTTCTGGGAGGATGCCGTCAGGCGAAGAGATCATCTGATGTGGGGATAGCAGAGAAATTAGGTATTTGGAGTTTGTTGTTGTGATGGCATAGAAACGGGGGACAAGTTGGACAACTCATGTCACTAAAATTTGTCTCTAACTATTTTAGCTATCGTGTGAAAAGGCAGATATTCCTCGTATCCGATGCAGAAATGACGCGGGCTTTTGACAGAGAATTAGAACAGGTTAAGTGCAAAACGTCGAAATAATGGTGTTATTGTGGTGCTACTTTTGGTGCTACTTTTACATGCTAGATTTTAAGCGATTGAAAATAAATGAGAAAAATGGGGTGGCTGACGGGACTTGAACCCGCGACAACCGGCTCCACAAGCCGGGGCTCTACCAACTGAGCTACAACCACCACAATAGAGCCATTAAGTACTCGGGTCATTAGTCTTGGTCAAGTTCGAACTATCCCTTTAGCTTAAAAATATATAAATTGAAGACATTTAAATACGCTATATATATTTTTGATGCGAATCGACTAAACAAATGTTAAGATATTAGATCAGTATTTTTCACTTATCTGGTTTGCATAATTTGATTAATTTACTCAGCCTAACACTTTATACCAATTAGCTAATCGAGTAAAAAAATAAATCGTAATTTTTTGGAGAAAATTTTGGTTACACCTATTCTAGCCCTAAATCAATTAGGAACTGAATCTGCCTTTGAAGTATTAGCACGAGCAAATATGTTGATGAAACAAGGTCAAGAAATCATCAACCTTGGAATTGGTCAACCCGATTTTAGAACACCTCATCATATAGTTGAGGCAGCAATTAAAGCACTTCGTGATGGTCATCATGGCTATACAGCAGCAAACGGTCTCCAAGAATTAAGGGAAGCAGTTAGTGAAGATATTAAGACCTATCGTGGAGTAACTATTGATCCAGACTTAGTCATGATTGTTCCTGGAGGAAAGGTTACAATGTACTTTGCTATAATGATGTTTGGAGAAAAAGGCTCCGAAATCCTATACCCTAACCCAGGATTTCCGATTTATGAGAGCTTAATCAGATTTTTTGGAGCGACACCCATACCAATGCCACTTTATGAAAATACTGGTTATGCTTTTGATGCTGATGAAGTCCTTTCTTTAATAACCAAAAAATCTCGTTTGTTAATTTTGAACTCTCCATCTAATCCAACCGGAGGAATCGTTCCTAAAAAACAAATAGATAAATTAATTAATGGTCTAAGTTCTTTTCCAAACCTATGTATACTCTCAGATGAAATATATTCTCGTATGCTTTATGATGGTAAAAAACATATTAGCCTTCTGCAATATGAACATCTACACGATCGCTTAATAATATTAGACGGCTGGTCAAAAACATTTTCTATGACTGGATGGCGCCTTGGATATGGTATCTGGCCAAAGAATTTGATTGACCATGCGAATAGACTTGCCATAAATTGCCACTCCTGCGTCAATACTGCATCTCAATTTGCAGGAATTGCTGCACTCAAAGGTTCCCAGATACCAGTGTCTAAGATGATGGGCGAATTCGAAAAAAGACGTAAATTGATTGTAAGAGAGCTCAATCAAATACCTGGTTTGAAATGCCCAAACCCAGGTGGAGCTTTTTATGTCTTTCCAAACATAAAAGATACGGGTTTTACCTCTGCTGAATTTCAGGATATGTGTCTTACTCAGGCAGGAGTAGCGACCATAGCAGGGACTAGCTTTGGTCATCTTGGGGAGGGCTATATGCGTTTTTCATACGCTAATTCAACTCAAAATATTGTCAAAGCAATTGAAAAAATTAAAAACTTACTAAAATCTCTATAGAAAAATAACTTATACTTAAATTTCCAGAAATATTAAATTATAGATCAATTAAGGCAAATCCTCTATAATTATATATGCAGCTAATACTTTTAAATTACAATCTCCAAAAAAAATGCCTATAGTAGATACAATTGCCTATTTTTTAGGCAGATAAAATATTTTTAATATGTAACATATTTTTAAAATTTAAATAAGTATCTGATTTTAATATACCTTTTTAAATATTATAACTGGCACAATTTATGCATTTTATCTTAATGTTGAGTTATTTTTTCGGCAATTTTAATCATTATCATTGGGAAAAGAGGGTTACGATCTAGATGAAAAAAATTGAAGCAATAATCAAGCCATTTAAACTTGATGAAGTAAAGGAAGCATTGCACGAAATCGGGTTACAGGGAATTACTGTTCTAGAGGCAAAAGGTTTTGGGCGCCAAAAAGGCCATACAGAACTATATCGTGGGGCCGAGTATGTAGTTGACTTCCTTCCTAAAGTTAAAATTGAACTAATAATTGATGACCAAATGCTAGAACGTGCAGTCGAAGCTATTCAGCAAGCAGCTCATACAGGAAGAATTGGTGATGGGAAGATTTTTATAACAAATGTTGAGGAAGCTATTAGAGTTCGCACAAATGAACGTGGAATTGATGCTATTTAAACTAGTTAATTTAATTAATAATTTGCATTAATTAATTAAAGAAGCCTTGAAAAGTCAATAACTAAAGGAATTAATATGTCTCTAAATTTAAAAAATCCTGAAGAAATCATAAAACATGTGAAAGATTCTGAAATACCATTTATCGATCTTCGTTTTACTGACCCTAGAGGAAAATGGCAACATTTAACTATGTGTAGCGATTTTGTTAATCAAGATTCATTTTCTGATGGAATCATGTTTGACGGGTCTTCCATTGCAGGGTGGAAAGCAATTAATGAATCTGATATGACCTTAATCCCTGATCCAACTACAAGTGTTATGGATCCATTTTCTGCGCAGCCTTCAATGGTAATTTTTTGCGATGTTCTTGAACCAACGACAGGACAAAGCTACTCCAGAGATCCTCGCTCAATTGCAAAAAACGCTGAGGCTTACCTCTCTTCAACAGGTATTGGTGATACTTCTTATTTTGGACCAGAACCAGAATTCTTTGTTTTTGACGATGTACGATATAACGTTGAAATGCAGTCATGCTTTTATGAATTTAGCTCAGAGGAGGGTCCATACACGTCCGGAGATGGTATTGATACTGGAAATATGGGGCATCGCCCTTCTGTAAAAGGAGGGTACTTTCCCGTTCCTCCAGTAGATAGCGCTAATGATCTTCGAGCTGAAATGGTAACCATAATGAAAGAGATGGGACTTCATATGGATAAGCACCATCACGAAGTTGCACCATCGCAGCATGAACTTGGACTTACTTTCCAAACTTTAGTTAAGTCTGCAGACAATGTCCAAGTGTACAAGTATGTCACTCAAATGGTTGCCCACACATATGGTAAAACAGCTACTTTTATGCCCAAACCAGTAGCTGGTGACAACGGTTCTGGAATGCATACACACCAATCAATTTGGAAAAATGGTAAGCCTGTATTTTCTGGGTCTGAATACGCTGATTTATCAGAAACTGCATTACATTATATCGGAGGGATTATTAAACACGCTAGAGCTATTAATGCATTTAGCAATCCATCAACAAATAGTTATAAACGACTAATTCCAGGATTTGAAGCTCCAGTTTTACTGGCCTACTCAGCACGGAACAGGTCAGCTTCTTGCCGTATCCCGTTCGCTTCGTCCCCGAATGGTAAACGTGTTGAAGTTAGGTTTCCTGATGCAACAGCAAATCCCTATCTAGCATTCTCTGCAATGTTAATGGCAGGATTAGACGGTATCCAGAATAAAATTAACCCTGGAGATGCAATGGATAAGGATTTATATGACTTGCCAGCCGAAGAGTTAAGAGATGTGCCTACTGTTTGTGGCTCATTAAGACAAGCTTTGGGTTCGCTTGATGAAGATCGTGAGTTCCTTACCAAAGGAGACGTTTTTACAGATGATGCAATTAATGCATATATGGAGCTCAAGTGGGAAGAAGTTTATAGATTCGAACACACTCCACATCCGGTAGAATTTCAAATGTACTATAGTTCATAAATTTGATAGGTTTGTCTTGAGGTTTTTGTAAAATAGAATCCTAAGAATTTGAATCTTTTTTTTGGGGAGGACCTCCAAATATAATCTCTACTTTTCAGAACTTTAAGCGAAAATTATGATAATAACTTACTATGTTAGCTTAATGTCACCCTATGCTTATCTAGGAGCCGAGCGATTCCTTCAAATTGCAGGTAATTATAATGCCATAATAAAATATAAACCAACAAATATGAAAATTGTGTTCCCTAAAACAGGAGGGCTGCCTTTAGCAAAAAGATCCTCTGCAAGGAAAAATTATCGGTTAACGGAGTTGAGGCGCTGGAGCAATTACTCAAAAATACCTCTAAACCTAAACCCTAAGCACTATCCAACATCAGAATGGCCCGCTGCTGGAATAATCATGCACTTACAATCAAAAGGCCTTGAACCTGGCCGATTACTTAATAAATTCCTACGGGCTGTATGGGTTGAAGATAGAAATATAGGAGATTTTAACACAATTCGCGAAATAGTAAATGAAGCCGGCCTCGATGGTGACGGACTCTTGAAATCAGGACAAAATATTAATCTGAAAAAAGAGTGGGGAAAAAACTCTCTTGATGCAATTAAAAATGGTGTTTTTGGAGTGCCAAGCTACCTCTTTGATAATGAACTTTTTTGGGGGCAAGACAGACTTAATTTTTTAGAGTATGCTCTTTCCAAAGCATCTACAATAACAAACGAAAAATTAAAGAATGAGCCATTGTAACCTAAAATTAAAAACTCCACTTAAGCTCAGTACACTGAAATAATTAGAAATAAATAAAAAATTAAACTATATTAGGTATTATAAAACTTGTATAAAGAAAATTTAAAAATATAGAATTTGTAAAATCTTTTTTAATTATTTTTACCTGTTGCATGTGTTAAGTTTACTCAAATATAACTTTCAAATATGGAATAGCTATGGCCGATGAAAACCCAAATACTCCAAATATGGATACACAGTTAGAAGCTCTACTTGGTGTAAACGTTGAAATTACAGCAGTTTTGGGAACATCTATAATGCCTATAGCGCAAATCCTAAAACTAGGACGCGGGGCTGTCGTAGAATTAAATCGAGAAGTTAATGAAGATATTGAGATAAATGTTAATGATAGACGGATAGCACACGGGGAAGTTGTAGTAGTCGATGGCCGTCTTGGCGTAAAATTAACTAAAACGATTCAAATTTCTGATGTTAAAAAGCAGCTAATATCTGAAAGTGATTAATTATAACCTTTAACAAAAATAAACACACCGAGAAAACACTTTAATATTCTACCTCAAAAAATAATAAATAGAGGATGCTAATCATTATAGCACTCCTCTTATATTTACACTTTCCCATAATAGGTAGGAAGTGGTACGCCCGACAGGATTCGAACCTGTGGCATCCTGATTAAAAGTCAAGCGCTCTACCAACTGAGCTACGGGCGCAGAAATTTATTGGACAATACGAAGGACTAGACGCAGGGTCAATATATTTCTCAATTAAACTTCCTTCGCAACAAAACATCAACTCGAGGTGAAACAAAGCAACTAACATCTCCACCTAAAGAACCAATCTCCTTAACAAATCTAGAAGCAATAAATTGATGATTCTCAGAAGCAGTTAAAAACAATGTCTCTAGATCTTTGTTTAATCGCCCATTCATAGCAGCCATCTGAAATTCATATTCAAAATCTGAAACTGCTCGCAGACCTCGGATAATTATTTTTGCTCCTTGATCACTAACAAAGTCTGTAAGCAAGTTACTAAACTGGAGAACTTTAACTCTAGATGAAAAACCCTTTGGACTTTCGTTTAATTCATTTTGAATCATTTTCACACGTTCACTTGCTGAAAATAATGGCTCTTTATCAACATTAACAGCAACTCCTACAACCAGCTGATCGACTATTTTAATCGCACGCTTAATTATATCCATATGTCCATTAGTAACGGGATCAAAGGTCCCTGGATAAACACCGATACGCATAATCTCGTCCTCTTAACCTTCACACTTTTTATTATTTAATTCTTATCAGCAGATTGTTCTCGATCCTCTTCACCGTTTGAGTCCTTCTCATCATCAATATCTTGATCAATATCAAGAAGACGACTTACAGAAACAACAGATTCTCCTTCTGATGTTTTAAAAACAGTCACTCCTCGACTTGCACGTCCCACGACAGAAACTTGATTGATCGGACATCGAATTATTTGACCACTATTAGTTACTAAAACTATTTGATCATCATCAGATACCGTGAATGCAGCCACAATAAAACTAACTTTAGTTTTCGCCCGACTAAGATCAATCCCAGCAACTCCTCGCCCCCCTCTACTTGAAATTCTATACTCATATGCCGACGTTCTTTTACCCACTCCATCTTCAGTTAGAGTTATAATAAACTCTTCATTATCTCTCATTTCTTTAAAACTATTCATTAAAAGTTTTCCAGCCAATATAGTATCACGCTTATAACTCTCATCTCTATCAGTATAATCCCCCCCTTGGAGCCGTCTTTCTGCATGAACTGCATGAAGATATTCTTCTCGCTGCTCAACTGAAACTGCAACATGTTTTACTAAAGACATGGCTATTACTTGATCTCCTTTCAGCAGCCTAATTCCTCTCACTCCTGTTGAAGTTCGCCCTGAAAATACTCGTACTCCTATCACCGGAAACCTAATAACCTTTCCACCTGCAGCTGATAAAAAAACATCATCAGTCTCTAAACAAGTAGCAACCTGAACAAGTTTATCTCCTTCATTAAGTTTCATTGCGATTTTTCCATTTGATTTTACATTGGTAAAATCTGACAAAGAATTCCTACGTACATTTCCAGAAGACGTCGCAAACATCACAAAGGAATCTCCCCACGTTTTCTCGTCTTCAGGAAGCGGCATAAGAGTAGATATTGTTTCTCCTTGATTAAGGGGCAACAAATTTATTAAAGCCTTGCCTCTTGCTTGAGGAGTTCCAAGAGGTAGTTTGTAAACCTTAAGCTTGTAAACCATGCCAATCGATGAGAAAAAAAGTACTGGTGTATGAGTGTTTACAACAAAAACTTGATCTACAACATCTTCCTCACGCGTCGCCATCCCAGCACGGCCTTTCCCGCCACGTCTCTGTGATCTATAAGTTGACAAGGGAACTCGTTTAACATACCCAGCTGAGGTAACTGTTACGACCATATCTTCACGTTGAATCAAATCTTCTATATCATGTTCAAACTCAGATTCAATCACTGACGTCCGACGCTCGTTAGAAAACTCATCCTTAATTTTGACAAGCTCTTCACGCATGATCTTATAAAGTTTCTCACGAGAGCTAAGAATTAATAAATGGTCTGAAATTTCAATTCCAAGTGACTCTAAGTCTTTTCCAATTTTATCTCGCTCAAGACCTGTCAAGCGATTCAATCTTAATTCTAAAATAGCTTTAGATTGAACTTCTGAGAGCTTGTAATAGCCATCAACCACTTGATGTCCAGGCTCATCAAGGAGATTGATCATTACGGCGACACTCTCAGCATTCCAACTTCGCTTCATAAGCTCCTGACGCGCTGTTTGTGGGTCTGCTGCTTCCCGTATAAGAGAAATAACTTCATCAATATTAGAGACCGCAACCGCTAATCCTGCCAATACATGAGCTTTCTCACGTGCCTTATTTAATTCAAAGATAGTCCTTCGTCGAATTACTTCCTCCCTAAATTTAATAAAGGCTGAAATAATATCTTTGATATTCATCAACTTGGGTCGATTAGAATCTAACGCTAACATATTAACGCCAAAACTACTTTGCAGAGGAGTATACCGAAACAATTGTGCAAGAACCACCTCTTGCTCAGCATCACGTTTTAACTCAATAACGACACGCACACCATCTCGGTCAGATTCATCTCGTAGATCAGAAATGCCTTCAACCTTTTTATCACGAACAGCTTCAGCCATGATTTCAAGCATTCGCGACTTATTTACTTGATAAGGAATCTCATGAACTATAATAGCGAACCGGTCTTTTCGAATTTCTTCCACTGAAGTCCTTCCCCGCATCACCACTGATCCTCTGCCAGTACGAAATGCCGAGATAACTCCCTGCCTACCAAGTATCAGACCTCCAGTTGGGAAATCTGGAGCTTGAATATGAGACTCAATAATTTGATCAATAGAGATTTCTGAGTTGTCTATATAAGCACAACATGCATCAATAACTTCTCCAAGATTATGGGGTGGAATATTCGTAGCCATTCCAACAGCAATCCCACCTGCACCATTAACTAATAGATTAGGATAACCTGCTGGCAAAACAACAGGTTCAGAGACGGACTCATCATAGTTAGGTCTAAAATTCACTGTTTCTTTATCAATATCTTCAATCAGTGAATGAGCGACTTTCTGAAGACGCGCTTCTGTGTACCGCATTGCCGCAGCTCTATCACCATCCATAGACCCAAAATTTCCCTGTCCATCAATTAATGGTAACCGTAGTGAGAAATCTTGTGCCATCCTAACCATAGCATCATAAATAGCTTGATCACCATGAGGGTGGTACTTTCCCATGACGTCTCCAACTATACGTGCTGATTTGCGGTATGGCTTATTAAATTCATAGCCACTTTCTTTCATTGCAAATAGAATTCTTCTATGAACAGGCTTCAATCCATCACGAACATCAGGTAGCGCACGACTAACGATTACACTCATTGCGTAATCTAAATACGAAGACCTCATTTCATCTTCAATGGCAACGGGAGTTATATCAAATTCTGGAGCTTCAGAAGGAGTTGTGTCTGACGGTGTTGTCAATCAATTTTCCAAATAATTTCAATAGCTTATTAAAATAAAGAAATAAATTATTTTATCAAATAATACGAATCCATTATAGCATATTTTATGATTAGTCACAACTACTTGAATATCAAAATTATAATAGAGTTTAAGGCCTAATTTTGAACTGTTTTTTCGAATTATTCAGCCAAAAGATAATACATAAAGTGATTACCATAGGTAACAAAATCATTATATTTACATAGAACCACCCTAACACTTCTTGGATTAAACCAGAAGAAAAGCTTAAAAACGCGACAGTTGAGAAAACAATAAAATCATTAGCCGCCTGAACCTTAGAGCGTTCATTAGCTTTATAAGATTCTGTTAACAACGTGGTCCCACCAACAAACATAAAATTCCAACCAACCCCCAAAAAAATTAAACCTACCATAAAGTCAAAAAATGTGACTCCAGCCATATTAACTGCCATGCAAATCAAATTAAGTATGACCCCTACAATAATGATACTTGAAACACCAAAACGCTTAATTAAATGACCTGTTATAAAACTAGGGGAAAACATGGCAATAGCATGTAGTTGGATTATAGTGGCGGTATCTGAAAATCCGTACCCACAGAACTGCATGGCGAGCGGAGTAGCTGTCATGACCAACGTCATAATACCATAGCCAAACATACCCGATACAACAGCTCCTATAAAAACTGGCTGCCGCATAATTTCAATCAAAGGCCTTCCTTTAGGATTCTCGGTCTCACTATGCGTTAGAGGCATTTTTATCATCTGTATAACTAGAATAGTAATAATGTTTAAAACAGAAACTGCGACATAACCACCCATAAACAAAATAGGAGAAAACCAATCAACACTCCATTTAGCAATTTGAGGACCTAAAATTGCAGCTAAAACCCCTCCTGCTAACACGTATGAAATAGCTTTTGCTTTAAACTCAGGCCCTGCTACTTCCGCTGCTGCAAAACGGTAATATTGCCAAAAGGAATTGTGTGCCCCAATTAAAGCGCTAGCTATTATAAAAAGCCAAAAGCTCATTATAAAAATTGAATATGCAGCTAAAGCGGTTCCAAACAGACCAATGAACTGTCCTATTGTAAAACCTACCCTGCGGCCTAATTTACTCATCAAGAATGATGCTGGAATTGTTACCAGCATTGTTGCTGTAAATTGAGAAGCTATTGGTAATGTCGCTAATGACTTATCTACTGCGAGAGATTGCCCAGCAAGAGCGGCCATCGTAACAATTAGAGATGCCCCAGTCATTGCCATTGCCAAACAAAAAGAGAGAATTAAGACATTAATTTTTATTTGCCAGGATTGACCCGACATAAACAAACCAAATATTCGACTAAACATTATGAACTAAAATGGAATCTCGTCATCCAAATCTTCATTTGCTGAAGTCTTAGCAGTCATATCGCTTTGTGTATTACTCCAATCCGGACCACTCTCTATCTCAGAGGAGCTATTACCAGACATTTCATTTCTTCCATCAAGCATAGTAAGGCTACTATTAAATCCTTGGAGAACAACCTCCGTTGAATACCTATCTGCCCCGGTTTCTTTGTCCTGCCATTTATTGGTCTGCAAGGCACCTTCAATATAAACTTTTGAGCCCTTTTTCACATACTTTTCAACAATAGTTGCCAACCCCTCATTAAAAACGACAACCCTATGCCATTCTGTTTTTTCACGCCGTTCACCCGATTGTTTGTCCTTCCAGGTATCTGATGTTGCTAGCGAAAAATTTGCAATTTTGTTGCCATTTTGAGCGTATCGAATCTCTGGATCCCTTCCAAGATTTCCAATTAAAATAACTTTATTTATTGAACCTGCCATCTCATTCCCCTAACTCTATTTTTAAATTTATTTGTACACTCTATGCTTTAATTAGTAGACAGTGACCAGGAAAATAGATCAATTCAAAAAAGTTAAATAAAACTCCAATTCACTCTTAAACTATCATTTTCTCGCCGCTGCCTTGACAAACTGCTGCACTGTTTTCACAATAGATTTTTCATCTTCATCAACTCTTACTAACGCTGACACCCCTATCTCAACAAGAGCCATTCCCCAAACATATTGACTAACTTTTTCTTTCTGAAATGTTTGCAAAGCTTCAGAAAGTATTCGGTCAGCCTTTTCAAAATCATCATTCAAACTATCTTCCATCGGGAACCCTTCATTATTTACTTCAGGTTTTTCTTGCCTTCATCTAAACTACATTTTACTCTTTATTTACCATCCAATCAATTTAAGGTTAAATATTCTAAAAAACTAGAATTGACTTCTTAACATGCGTGTCTCATATCAGGAGGATAAAGAGCCTTTAATATACCATCCAAACCCTCAGTTATGGCAGCAGGCCCTGGTTGTAATATTATTGAAGATTTAATTTCATAAATACGATTCTTAGAAACAGCCGGAATTTCTGACCAATATGACCTTGAAGATATGCGTTCTGGACGAACTTTTTTACCGCACCACGAAGCTAAAATCACTTCTGGACTAGCATCAATAACATCACATGAAGAAACAACTCTATCTTTTGCCGCTTTCTTAAAACCCAAAGCTTTAAAGACGTCTTCACCTCCAGCAATCTCTATTAGTTCCGAAACCCAACCTATGCCTGAGATCATGGGGTCGTCCCACTCTTCAAAATAAACTCTTTGTTTTGGGAGATTACATACGTCTCTCTTAACGTGTTCAATTCTCTCGACAAGAAAAGCAACAAGTTCCTCAGCTTTTTTCTCAGCATCCACTAATGCACCTATAGTATAAATCATCTTTAAAATCCCTTTAATATCACGATGATTAAACGCATGCACTTCCAACCCTTCCCGAATCAAATTCGCTACAATTTCGGCTTGAAGATCAGAAAATGCTAGCACAAGATCAGGATTCAACTCTAAGATTTTTGGAATATTAGCAGAGGTAAAAGCTGAAACTCTTGGTTTTTCACGCCTTACCTGCAGCGGTCGTACAGCATAACCTGACACTCCAACAATGCGCTGATCTTCACCTAACAAATAAAGTGTTTCAACAGTCTCTTCAGTCAAACACACTATACGTTTTGGAGAAGTTCTCATTTATTAAAATAATCCATTACAACTATTAAATTATATTTTATTATAATTTTGTAAATTCTTAAGTCCCACAATATGTTTCGCAAACTACTTCGCCTGGGTTAGGAGGCAGACTGAAATGAATGGCTTTTTCATGCTCATTAAAAGGCTTCATCAAAACTTCCAAAAATTGATCAAATAAAGAAAAATCACTATCCTTCACTGCGGCATTTATCACTTCTTCAATACGATGATTCCTGGGAATAAACTTTGGGTTTACTAGTTTCATATCTAATTTACGCTCCTGATCATCAGCAATCTCAAAAGACAACCTTTTCCTCCACTTTTCCACCCATAAGTCGAAGTCTTTAGGCTTTACAAATAATCTACGCATGCGCCCATCAGCAACTAAATTATCAATATTTATTTCGCATAGATTTCTAAACGTCAAAGTGAAGTCAGCTTTATTATCTTGCATACAATCAAAGAGGTCTTTTATTAGTCCAATATCTTCATTCAACTCCTTTTTCAACCCTAGTTTACGCCTGAGAGCTTTTAGATAAAGCTCATCATATATGCTAGAAAATTGATTAATTAAGTCTGCAGCTTCCCTAAGAGCTTCTTCTTCTTTTACACTTATTAATGGTAAAAGTGTTTCAGCAAAACAAGTTAAGTTCCATTGAGCAATAGTAGGTTGATTACAATAAGAATATCGCCCCATTTGATCAATTGAGCTAAAAACTGTTTGAGAATTAAAATTATCCATAAATGCACAAGGCCCATAATCAATAGTCTCACCAGCAACTGACGTATTATCAGTATTCATGACTCCATGGATAAATCCCACAGCTTGCCATTTAGAAATGAGCTCTGCCTGCCTCTTTATTACTAGCTTTAGAAGCTCACTGTAAGAATTCCTACAATCTTTAGCCTCTGGATAATGCCGCTCGATGACATGATCGGCTAAAATACGCAAAGCATCCAGATCACGACGCGCCAAAAAATATTGAAAAGTTCCGACACGTATATGACTTTGTGCTACTCGAACCAAAATAGCACCAGGGACCGAAATTTCGCGTTGGATTCTCTCACCAGTTGTTAATGCAGCCAGAGTTCTTGTCGTCGGAATCTTAAGAGCCGCCATTGCCTCACTTACAATATATTCGCGAAGAACAGGTCCTAACACAGCCCGTCCATCTCCCATTCTAGAAAAAGGTGTAGGACCAGCTCCCTTTAATTGAATGTCTTGACGGCAACCATCTAAGTTTTTTACCTCACCAAGTAGAATTGCTCGCCCATCACCTAATTTTGGCACCCAGTTACCAAATTGGTGCCCTGCATAAGCCATAGCCAAAGGTTCTGCCCCTTTTGGAATCAAATTCCCCGCTAGAATTTCAACACCTTCACGAGAACACAAATGTTTAGGATCTAACCCCAAATATTGAGCAAGATTAGTATTCACTTTAATTAACTGTGGAGATGGAACTGGGGTTGGACTCAGCTTTGAATAAAATCGCTCAGGCAACTGCGCATATGTATTATCAAAAGAAAAATCCATGTTTAATAAAGCACCTTTTTTTTAAAATAGTTTGTATTTGGTCAAAGCTTTCTATTTTTAGTTTTGTTTCTGACAATCACTTTCAGCTTGAATTAAAGTGAACAATAAAGATATATAGCTTTGATTTAATTTAACAACACTAATTGGTAAAAAATGCCTGCAGCCAAAAGATTGTAAATTTTCTCTCTCAGCTCTAATCAGGTTAGGATATCCTTTTTTTAGGATTAAAAAATAAACCATGCCATTCAATAAAATTTCACTTCGCGGTGCCCGAGAACACAATCTCAAAGATATAAATATAGATATTCCAAGAAATAAGTTATCTGTCATCACAGGAGTAAGTGGATCTGGAAAATCATCATTAGCATTTGATACTATTTATGCTGAAGGTCAAAGGCGATATGTTGAAAGTTTGTCTGCCTATGCTCGCCAATTTTTGGAAATGATGCAAAAACCAGATGTAGACTCAATAGAGGGGCTCTCCCCCGCTATATCAATTGAACAAAAAACCACAACAAGAAATCCACGCTCTACAGTCGGCACAGTAACAGAGATATATGACTACCTCCGCCTACTCTTTGCAAGGGTTGGCGTTCCGCACTCACCAACAACCGGGTTGCCAATTGAAAGTCAAACGGTTACTCAAATGGTCGACAACGTGCTGTCCCTTCGTGAAGGAACACGTATTCATCTCTTAGCTCCAATTGTTCGTGGTCGCAAAGGTGAATTTAAAAAAGATCTCCAAGACATTGGGAAACGGGGCTTCCAAAGAGTTCGAGTTAATGGAGAGATATATGATATCGATGATGTTCCAAGACTCGACAAAAAGTACAAACATGATATTGAAATTATAATTGATCGCCTAATAATAAAAGATGATATTAAACGGCGTCTTGCAGATAGCTTTGAAACAGCTCTTTCCCTCTCTGATGGAATTGTCTTTGTTGATGAAATTGACCAGCATGCCCCTACTGCCAACTTAATTAAAAAGCGTAAAATCAAAAACCATGTTCCAGTGGGGCGTACCGTCTTCTCAGCAAACTTTTCTTGCCCAATATCTGGCTTCACTATTGATGAAATTGAACCACGTCTATTTTCATTCAATAACCCTTTTGGGGCCTGTCCCGCTTGTGATGGGCTGGGAACAGAAATGTATTTTGATAAAGATCTTATCATTCCTGACACAACTGTTTCTTTAGATCAAGACGCCCTATCACCTTGGTCAAATTCAACGTCAAAATACTATCAACAAACTCTTCAAAGTCTGTCCGAACACTTTGGCTTTAAATTGACTGATAGTTGGGAATTGCTAAGTGAAGAGAAAAAAAATATCATTTTGTATGGATCAAGAGATGAACCCGTAAGTATGAATTATTTTGATGGGAACAAAGCATACAATTTGGTTAAACCATTTGAAGGTGTCATCCCCAATATGGAGAAACGCTGGAGAGAAACTAGTTCAAATTGGGTTAGAGATGAATTATCACAATTTCAAACAACTACATCTTGTTCGTCATGCGCAGGTTATCGATTAAAAAATGAGGCCCTTGCTGTGAAAGTAAACAAACTAAATATTGGACAAGTTGCCAATATGTCAATTACTGAAGCAAAAACTTGGTTCGAAAACCTAAATACAAAATTATCAAATAAGCAAAATCAAATTGCGGCAAGAATATTACGAGAAATCAATGATCGATTAACTTTCCTGTCTAATGTAGGCCTTAACTATCTATCATTAAGCCGCTCATCTGGAACTCTATCCGGAGGAGAGAGCCAACGGATCCGGCTAGCTTCCCAAATTGGCTCAGGTTTAACAGGAGTACTATATGTATTAGATGAACCTTCTATCGGTCTTCACCAACGTGACAACGAAAGATTACTGGAAACGTTGAAGCACCTTCGTGATTTAGGAAATACGGTAATTGTTGTTGAACACGATGAGGAAGCAATGCGAGAGGCTGACCACCTAATAGACATAGGCCCTGGGGCTGGAATACATGGCGGCCATGTAATAGCTCAAGGCAAACCAAAAGACGTAATGGCCACCAAAAGCAGCCTCACAGGCCAATATTTAACGGGGATAAAGCAAATAGAGATTCCTAAAATGAGGCGTTCTAAAAATATTGAACAAAAATTAATAATCAAGGGTGCAAGGGTCCACAATTTGCAAAATATTCATGTTGAATTCCCTCTGAGCAGATTTGTATGTGTCACCGGAGTTTCTGGGGGGGGGAAATCAAGTCTGATTATTGAAACCTTATATAAGGTCCTTGCGAGGAAACTTCATAGTGCGCGTGTGTCACCAGGGGAACATGACTCTATTGAAGGAATTGAGTTTATTGACAAAGTTGTTGATATTAACCAATCTCCAATTGGAAGAACACCAAGATCTAATCCAGCAACCTATACTGGATCATTCACGCCAATTCGGGACTG
>Ga0114996_10004326_pt1 | contig 17141 bp, 10 predicted proteins | sample ArcticOcean_MG_C_4_FD_87039 | JGI IMG/M metagenome (GOLD analysis project Ga0114996, IMG submission 87039) | Marine microbial communities from western Arctic Ocean - ArcticOcean_MG_CB4_134 | ecosystem: Environmental > Aquatic > Marine > Oceanic | place: Arctic Ocean: Canada Basin | collected...
GCATGCTGTCCAGTACGGGCGCCGTGAGTCTGCGGCCAGATCGACGACAGACAAACCTCGGCCAGCGGGCGTGACAGTGTAATCGGCGAGTTCCAGGGACAGCCGAAGTCGTTCCAGTTTCGTACGCTCATACGCTGGCTCGCCCGACTCCTGACGCTGGCCGAGAATTGCGAGCTGGGGAACGACGACAGGCAGCATCACGATCGCGGCAGTCACACCCGCAACCACGAAAGCGGTCCACGTCGCCGGACGCAATACATCCTTGCCTGGATACCAGACTGCGCCGCACAGGAGCAGGACACTCAACAGCACGCCGGAATGATTACACGTGACGTAGGTAAGCGCGAACGAGAGGGCCAGCAACAGCCCATGCTTAACGGTCGGATTCCGACTGGCAATACGCAGGGCACGCAGTGTCCAGAAGACCCCACACAGCGGCACGAGCTGCAGCACACCAAGCTGCCATTGGACAAAAGGAAGTGTTTCAGCCAGCACTCCACCCAGAAAACAGGCAAACCACGCCAGCCGCAGCGACCGGAAAAGTGCAAACGCCGAGAGACCGTTCAGCAACAACGCCAGCCACAGATACACGTTGTACGCCAGCACTCGGCCACCACACCACACGATGGGCGCGACGAGCCATGTCGTCGGCTGCGATTCCGACAGCGCAAACGTTCCGAGTTCGGGATGGAAGATGGGCGCGTCCCAGTAACTTCTCAGACCGTGCGCGAGCCGATCTGCATTCCACCAGATCGTCCAGGTGTTAAACAGCGGCACGGTCGCCGCGGACCCGGATCCCACGGGCAGCGTCGATGCCGGTGAAAGTGGAACGGGCCATGTGACCGCCATCGCCAGAGCAACGTACACGCACCAGACGGTCCCGATTTTGACCAGTCGAACACGTCGGCAGCGCATTCCGGGGGCAGCGTGTCGGCTCTCAACCGCTCGTCCTTCCCCGGTCCGCTTCATTGCCAGGTCAATCTTTCAAGGGATGCACAGCCGGGGAATCACCCTCCACGATCGTGTACGTGCCCGCGGCGACGTTCGCCCAGGACTCGCGGCGACCTGAAGGCCATTGGATGTCCAGTCGTGGAACCGATTGGCGCTTTCCGAGACCGATGTGGACGCGTCGGTCGTGCGCCGACTGATAACCGTCTCCGCCAACGATCTGTCGCACCAGCTTCATGTCGAGCCCGCTGGCTTCAATCTTTGCTCCGATCGCCGAGCGGTTTGATGGGGCTCGTCCGATAAGACGCAACACGACGCTGCGATGATCCGTTGGTGTGTCGTTTCGGAGCACTGCGGAGTGCGCCAGCTGATGAGAGACAACAACGTCGACGTCGCCGTCGTTGTCCAGGTCGCCAACAGCCGCACCCCGCCCGATCCAGTTCGCCTGGAAGTAGTCACCGGCCCAACGGCTGACCTCGACAAATCGGCCGTCGCGCTCGTTGCGGTACAACTGAGGACGCATGCGATAGGGCTCTTGATCAACTGCCCAGGTCATGTCATCCACATGGCCGTTGGCAACGAACAGATCGAGCCACCCGTCGTTTTCGCAATCCACGAATCCGACACCGAAACCCAGCACCATCCGGCTTGATGGCCCTAGACGACTGCGAGTCGACTGGTCGAGAAACATGCTTCCCTCGACATTGCGATACATCGTGTTGGTTTCACCGAAGAAATGAGTGAGGAACAGATCGGGGCGACCATCCGCGTCGTAGTCTCCACAGGCGATTCCCATACTGGACTCCGCCGCACCCTCAGCATTGACGGCAGCCCCCCACTGCATCGCGTGTTCGCGAAAGACGGGAAGCAGCGGTTCTTCCGGTGATTGCACCGTCTTGCCGGCTGTTTCATTCAGATACAGAAAATTGGGCATCCCATCGTTGGCGACATAGATATCGGGCCACGTATCTTCGTCCGCGTCGAAGATCACAACGCCCAGACCCTTACCGTCAACTCCGTCGATGCCACATTCGGTCGTGGCGTCCCGAAATCCACCGACGCCGTCGCCGAGCAGCAACACGTCATCAGTCGCCACGAATGCAGTCGGAGGGCACTGAGTGTATCCATCGGGGCTGTCACGACGCGGACAAAGTCGTGGCGGATCATCGCTCGACTGCAGATAGTTGACGACGTACAAGTCCAGGATCCCGTCGCGATTCACGTCGGCAAACGCTGCGCTGGAACTCCATCGCGGCGGATCAGGCAATGCCTGCGCGGCGATTTCAGAAAACGTTGCGTCCCCGTTGTTGTGCCACAGCGAGTTCCGGTCAAAGCTCGTGACGTACACATCGTCGAATCCGTCGTTGTCAAAATCGCCTGTCGCACAACCGAAGAAATAGTCGTGCTGAATCAGTCCCGCTTCAGCCGTGACTCGCGTGTATTGACCGTCAGAGTGGCGACGAAACAACTGGTTTGAGTGGCTTGCGTCGCGATCTTTGCGCGGGAGCCGACAACCGTTGGTAAACAGGATGTCCAACTGACCGTCACGATCGTAATCGAACAGCGCCGCACCGCCGCCATTCGCCTCGATATGCCGATGCAGACCTCGGATGTCATCGTGTCTTTCGAAATGGACACTCGCGGCCTGTGCGATCTCGGTAAACAGCGGCAGAATTCCGGTGGGTGGGGTGACGGATTCCGATCGAGCCACAATCCCGGGGACCGTGGATAGGCCAGCGTCGCCGAGGCTCGTGTCCGCGGGTTCCGGGCTTCCACAACCGCCGGTCGCTGCCAGTGCCAGGACCAGGGTCAGCCATTCGATAACCCGGGCACTGCGTGAATGATTGGTCGTTCGTGGCATCACGGTTTCTCTGCGAGTTCACTGAAGATCGTGTTGAGTTTTTCGTTGTCGGGATCCACGCGACGTGCAAGCTGAGCAACTGCCAAAGCGTGGTGATTGAGCCCAATCTGCCTGCAGAGTTCTGCGATTTCTATCAGAGGCCGAACTTCGCGCGGATCTTCCTGGATCCAGCCAATGCGGTTTTGCACGCGGGCCAGCACCTGAGCCGTCTCCAGGGCCTGTCGATGCCGATCCGAATCGCCCGCCTCGTGACAGGCGCGAGCCAGTCCCAGCCACGATTCGGCGTTTGTCGAATCAATATGCAGCATTCGTTCAAAACACCGAATGGCGTCGGCGTGACGACCGTGGTCGTTGTGATCATGTCCTCGAAGCCTGATCAGCAGCCACGGTTCCTGATCATTTTCGTCGGGCAACTGCTGCATCATTGCGACGAAGCGTTCGTCGTCACCGCGTTCACGCAGAACCTGCAGCAATGTCGCTCGCGCCGCCAGGTTGTCGGGCTCCTCATCGCAGCACTGTTCCAGCACGCCGATCGCCTCGTCCAGACGCCCCTGCCTTGTGCGATAGCGGCCCAGTGCAATCCGAAGGTGCATGTTCCGCGGGTCGGTTTCCAGGAACTTCTCAAGTTGCTGAATTGCCCCGCTCCCGTTCCAGATCATCAGGCTGGGAAAGCAGTACACGATTGTGTTGTGGGCACTGGCTTCTTCCAGTTGGTAAATCGAACGAACCAGTTCGTGCTGCTCCTCGTTACGTAGCTGGATCCCGAGCAGGTACCGCAAATGTTCGGTTGCCACGACGAGTTCGCGCCGAGTCATCATGGGCTGCAGGCGTTCCAGCTCAAGGAACCGTCGCAGGTGCTTTTCCGACTCAGCAACTCGCCCCAGTCGATACAGGACCTGACCCTGCTGGAGTCGGGCCGAGTGGCCGTAACGAGGGTGAGTATCCGGGATCTCATCGAAGCAGGCGACGGCCGTCTCTGGAATGTTCTGCTGGACCGACTGCTCTGCCAGCAGTGAGAGAACGTCAATCCGATCCGGCGTGTTCCCATAATGCGCGGCAAACAACTGGACGGCGTTGTCGTAATCGTCGGCTGAAACACCAACCGGAAGAGATTCCGACAGACCGGCCCCGGTCATCCAGACGACGCCAGTCACTGCGACACCCAGGGCCACAATGATCCGCAGCTTTTTCATTCCACATGCCTCGCAGGCGCGCAAAGAAACGCACATCCCCGCTTTGGATGATGTGCGTTTTGAAGGTGATGCGTTGTCTGTCCAGGAAGCTACAGAGCTTCGGCAAACTCTTTAGAACTGACCCAGCACTTCTCCATCAGCGATGCTCATAACGTTCCGCTGGATCGTCATGTCGAGGCTCTGATTCATGAAACGTGTCGAGCCGTCAGCAAGCAATGCATGGCAGCCACCGACATGCAGGCTTTTGGGCGCGGACTGACCGTCGCCGCCACCCCAGCAACCCATTCCGCTGTTCACATCGTTTGTGCAGCCATGCACGTCTTCGGAATTCGCGGTACCGCAGTTGATGCCCGTCCGGCAATCACCGAGGTTGTCGCAACCGGTTACGAGGCTGGCGCCGACGCGGCCCAGAGCCCATGTCCCGCGTGCATCCTGGTCGTTGGGTCCCACGCGAATTTCCCAGATGCCGACTGAGTTGGAGGTCCCATCCGAGATTTGTGCGATTCTGGCTCCGCCACCGTACCCCATGAACCCTCTGCGGTCACCCGCGATCGCTGCGTAACGGGGTGTCCCGCCTGTCTGCCTGGCCATGCTGGCGCCGTAGTTGGAACGGCCCCAAACTGCGTTGTATCGATTCAGTCTGACGCCAGTGTTCGGGTCGGACGGGCACAGGTACGTCGTGATGATGGTGGAGACCAGAGTCCTGTTCGTGGAGCCGTTCAGCGGCTGGTTCAGGTTGAGCCGTCCATACAGCGGGCCCTGATCAACGTACGGGAGAATATGACACAGCCAGTTCAGCCCCGAATCATTGGCGAATGAGTCACCGTTCCTGGTGTAATTTCCACCCGGAAGACTTCGCTGCAGAGAGCCAAGGGGAAACGTGTTGTGGACGTCGTGATAGTTGTGCAGCGCCAGACCGATTTGCTTCAGATTGTTCTTACACGATGAGCGACGGGCCGCCTCCCTCGCCTGCTGGACAGCAGGCAGAAGCAGGGCAATCAGAATGGCGATAATTGCGATCACCACCAGCAGCTCGATCAGCGTAAAGGCTGATCTTTGACGTGAATGGACTCGCGACATGTCTGACTCCTTGAAAAAGAAAAAAAGGACAATACCGGCTTACAGGCAGAGTATCAGATTATCCACGTCGCAATAACTCGAATTCGAACATGCATTTGACTGACTGCGGCAATTCGCAACATGGACATGAGGTTGAAGAACAGCACATTGGCTGCACGTGGTGTCGCTTAATCTCACCTGTTCGTGCTCATTGCCCCACCTCGAAATCGAAGGTGTTGGCGACGTCTGCCTGAACGTCAGCCGACAGAGTCGTCTCGGCCTCGCTGAGAAACGTATCGAGAATTCCGCTGTCTGTCGGAACAGTGTGGCCACCGTCCGGAGTTGCTGGTTGATCCGGTGTTGTTCCCTCACCCACAGTCGAAGGTGGAGCGGTTTGCGCAATGGGGATGATCGTCACTTTGCACAGACCCACTGGAGCCTTGCCGCTGAACGCACCGTTTTCGTCAATAGTCATGACATCCGAGGCAGTGCTGCTGGTTGCAAAACCGATACCGACGCCCGCTGTCTGGAGAGGCTTCCCGGTGACTGTGACTTTGCCGGACACATCCGCCATCACAGTCGCCGGTGGGCCCTCAGAGCCGCCGCAACCGGTTAAAACAATGCCCAGTAACACCATGCACGCCAAGGTCTTAAGGTTCATGTCACATCTCCGTTTCCAAGCCACACATCAGACTCGAAATCGCCAATTACCTGTAAAAAGCGACTCACGCTGTCAGTGTGTTGGCGGTGAATTAAGTGGACCACAATGTAGCTAATGACCGCTGCGCACGTCGAAAAGGATTGGCCTCTCTCGCTGCGTCGTGCAGGCTAACTGGAACGCATACTTGGCAGATGTCACTGTAGCCTGCAAGCAACAGCCTGAATTCTGTTATCTTTTCCACCGGCCGTTTCTCCTCCGCGAGTCATCGAAGAAAGCCAGCATGTCTGCACCCGGATACGCTGCAAGCTCAAGTCGATCGATTGCCGTTGCTTTGTTCTGTGCCGTGGCGGCAGTCGCTTATCTCAGTCGTAACTGCCTGGGCGTGTTTGCGGCGGACGAGGCATTTCGAGCCGAACTGAATGCGTCCCGGCAACAGCTCAGCGATGTGATGAGCGCATTCTTCATCGCCTACGGAGTATTCCAGATTCCAGCTGCGTGGCTGGGACAGCGATTTGGAAGCCGGATCGTGTTGACGATCTATGCCACCGCCTGGTCCATCTGCACGGCAATCCTTGGTTTGTGTGGGACGGTAGGATTCCTCACGGCAGCGATGGCTGCCATCGGTATGGCTCAGGCCGGAGTCTTTCCAAACGCGGCTCGGTCGATCGCCGACTGGGTGCCGGCACACCGCAGGGCGGTCGCCTGCGGGTTCATGGCTGCTTTCATGTCGATCGGTGGCGCTGTAGCCAGCGGGTTGACCGGCTGGCTGACCGATTTTCTGTCGTGGCACGGGATCGTGTTGGCCTATTCGACCCCGGGACTGATATGGGTGTTCGTCTTCTACCACTGGTTCCGCGACCGGCCCGAGGATCATCCAGGCGTTAACGAATCGGAACTGGCTTTCATTCGCAGCGAGTCACCGCCAGTCCTGTCCAACGAACGTAGTGCAGACGTGGCGGTGGTGGTGGACACGGACATCAGGGACGACACGCCCGCAGTTTCGAAATCCACACCGGTAAACTGGCGGGGAATGCTGACGTCGCGCGCTCTGTGGCTGATCAATGGTCAGCAGTTCTTTCGCGGAGCTGGTTACATTTTTTTTGCGACCTGGTTCCCGACGTACCTCCGCGAGACGCACGGAGTTTCTGTTAAGGATGCCGGGCTGCTTTCGAGTCTGCCGCTGCTGGCTGTCGTGCTGGGTTGCTCTCTGGGCGGAATCATGACGGACTGGCTGCTGGAACGAACGGGCAGTCGCGCCATCAGCCGCAAGCTTGTCGCATCGCTCAGCCTTGCCATCTGCGGAGTGTTGACCGTCTCAGCCCTGTGGGCCGATGGACTCACCCCAGCCATGACGCTCATCACGGCTGGTTCGTTCTTCGCCGCGGTAGCCGGGCCATGCTCGTACGCTCAGACAATGGACCTTGCCGGCAAACAGATACCAGTCGTGTTCGGCATGATGAACATGATGGGAAACTTTGGAGCCGCCGTCTGTCCCCAGCTCGTGACTCGTACTGCCGATGCCGCTGGATGGGAAAGCGTGCTGTTGCTGTTCTTAGGAATCTACCTGGGAGCAGCGATCTGCTGGGCTCTGGTCGACACTGAGGCATGTATCGAATCTGCGACGGGCAAGAGTGATCCAGTTGATGTCAGTGTTTGAATCGTATTGAGTACATATCATGCCTGAGGGTCTGTCATTTTGTGTGTGCGGCCAGTACGAAAATTCCGCTAGAACGTCGTAACTCATTGTCACTAAATAAGTAAACGCGTGATTCGCCTGTTTCCTCGGAATCGTTTGGCACAGGGGCTGCCTTTGGCTTTGGCTCCTCAAACGGGCCGCACGGCCCGGTCAAATCTCACCTGAAGAAGGAACAGGACGATGAAGACCGCCCACCTCAACGCCCTCACCACATTGTCTGCCGCCATGGTTCTGAGCATCAGCAGCTCGCTGGCCCAGGCCAGCCATTACGGCGAAGTCGGCGATCATGCCCGCGACATCTACTACGCCGCCGGTCGAGCCGACCGCGTCGTTCGATACAACTTTCGCTCAGCTCCACTGACGATTTACAGTTGTTTGCGGGACAACTTGTGCGGGATGGTCGAGACGGCCACCTGCATAAAGGACCTGACCCGACATGGCGGAAACCTCGCACAGATTCAAACGCACGTCGAAAAGCTTGACGACCAGTTCACCGAAGTGCAGAAAGGCGCGGAGGCACTACAGAAATGGCTGTCGCAGTGCCCGGCTCCTGGTTTCGGACGATACGGAAGCTGCTCGGCGTCACGTTCGCGAGTGGACGACTTCAATCTGAAACGTCTGTGTGAACGTATCGATGAACTCGGTAAGGAAATGGAGTGCATGCTGGGCGACCTCGACAAACTGCTGGTCGATGCCGGTCTGAACGCGCCGCACTCCCACGGAAACCGCGCCCCGCAGAATGGTCGACCGACGGAACGACGTGACTTCGGACCGGACAGTCCGCCGGCACCACGACCTCGACTGGAAATCCCGCCGACTCCGACACGCGGTGCGGTACACGGCCGACCCGGAAACGGCCGACCCGGACACGATCGCCATCCTGTTCAGATTCCGGTGTTCCGGCACAACGGACGATCGTTCTCGATCTCGCTCAGCTTCTGAGCGAATGCCGACTTCTCAAGTTCAAACAGCCCGGCCTTTCTTCTGAAGGGCCGGGCTTTGTTTGTTTACGGGACCTGGCTCAATGATTCGATCCGCTCGGCGATCGCATCAATGACTGTTTCGAGGCATCCCGCCGCAAGGATGGCGATCTCTGCCTGGTAGATGGGCTTGTCGCACGCGTCCGCAGTCGGCAGATAGCCGGCCATCGCACCGTCCGACAGCGGCATGATGATCAATGGAATCTCGGGAAAGCGGCGATTCAATTCTGACTGCAGCGCGGAATACGGCTCGCCGTCGACCGCGACCCAGATCGCGTCCCCCAGCCGCCATAGTCTGATCGGATACGGCAACACGCCCGCCGGGACGGAGTTCAGTACTTCGAGCTGTCGTCGTTGTCGCTCGACGAGCGCTCGCACGCGCGACGCCTCGGTATCGTCGCCTCGATCACGTGCTTCTGATTCCTGTGTGCCGAGTAGTGCCATTCGTTCTTCCGCCTGAGCAACTGTTGGCAACTCGGGCCGATACTGCAGAGGGATCGTCCAATCGGTCGTCTCGAAAAGCCGTGCGGATGACACTCGTTCATCGGGATGCGAGCGGTACTCCCACTCACCCAGGGTCGCACCCGAAATGACGGGACCGACGTAGTAATAATCATGACCGGCCGGCGGCATGGACTCGATTGCCTGGAGCGCCGCATAGGCGACTTGTCGCCCGTTGCGGTCGGCAACTTCGGTGTCCCCGACGAAACCGAAGCGAGGTCCAATGTCACCGCAAGGTGCCTGCAGGAACAGACACGTTGCATCCGTCGCTGCTTCGACGGTTTCACGCAGGGCGCCCACGTAGTCGGGACTGATCAGTGAATTGTCCCACGCAAGTGTTGTGGGATGACACGGATAACTGACGATCGTCCCACGGACGGCGCCTGCATCGTCCGTCATGCGTACGGCATTGACCGGCAGATCGAGATCGACGTCCGGATTGAAGCCGCAGACATATCGATCTGCATTCTCATCCCATGCATCGCGATGGTGCCCCATGCGACAACTGGCCGTTCCGTAGGTCAGTGTGACAGATGCGAGATTTGCGACGGCCTGGTCGACGGCCTGGGCAATCCTGTCGGGCAGATTGTCGAGATACGGGCCGATCATATCTCCACCTGGCAGGTGCGCGCGGTTACGGGCCACATAAGCAGCCGAGTGCGTGTGCGAGAACACAACCGTCACGTGTTCGGAAGCCATCTGCAGCCTCGCACACGTCTTCTCGCGAAACTCCGTCATCTCGGGCGGACGAAACAGACAATGATCCAGCGCGATCAGAATCTGGCGATCGCCCGCCGCTGAATCCGTTTCTTCTTCCGGCTCAAGAACCAGGACGCTCGCTCGCAACGGGCGATGAACTCCGATCGACTGGTCGTGCGACGCAGCGCCCCAGAACCGGTGATAGATGCCGACGGGGGGCGTGATGTCTGCCGTGCCGAGCCCTGCGCGCATGCGAGACGTCGGTGTTGGGATTCGCGTTGATTTCATGCTCGTCTCCGCGGGTTCAGTACTTCCAAGCTTGGGGTAGCCGAAGTCGCCAGACTTTGGCCAGTCTCTCGAATATGCGAGAAATCCAAACTCTGGCGAGTTCGGCTACCACGAAATCCAGCCAAACCTGGAACTACTGGGGTTGACTACGGATTACGTTTCTTCAATTGCGGTCGAGGTTGTTCCAATCGCCGAGACTCACGTCGAATCGGCACGCCGAGTCCTTCAAGATCCTGCTTATCTCCAGCAGCCCTTTTGTCCGCCTGATTCGCCAGGATTGATTCCGCGTACTGCAATCGGCCAGTGCGACCGTCGTAGTACTGGAAGATGACCTGGGGAATCGGGAACGTCATCCAGCGTGTCCCGTGGACGGTCAGAGGGTTGTTGAAGACGTTGTTGACCTGCACCACACAGTACGTCGGGTGCTGCAGTTGGTTACGCGGGATGTCGTTGCGGTACCAGGTCGACCAGCGGACGTTGACTTCACGCGGCCCGTACTTGAACGGGCCATTGGCCAGTCGGTCGCCTTCGTCGCTGTTCCAGTGGTTGTTCGAGTTGTGCGGACCGGAGGCGAACTCCCACACGTTGTCCGTGATATTGATCACGAAGCTGTTGTGCAGATCACCGGTCAAAACGAATACTGGCTTTTCCAGCGTGTCCCAGAAATTGATCAGCTTTTCACGTTCGTCGAAGAAGACCGTCCATGCATCGTCTTTGTTATTTGTTCGCACAGCTCCGCCGCCGACGTGTGGAACCATGAAGTTGACCGAGCTGACGACGAACATGAAATCGGCTTTGCTCTTCCGCATGCCGTCGATCAGCCAGTCTCGCTGGACCGGCCCAAGCATCGACAACCCCTTCTTGTAGGGGTCGGACTTGTCATGCATCTGCCGCTGACCCCGCGTGTCGCACACGAAGAAGTCGCAGTTGGCGACCGTCATCCTGAAGTAGGAGCGACGGCCGATGGAGTACGAGACGTCGCCATCGGCATCGAAGTCGGGCCAGACCTGCAACTCGTGCGGCCCCAGGACCTTCTCAATTCGGTAGACACCGGCGTTGGGATCGCCCCCGACGTCGTCAAGAGCGTTGTCGTTGACGCCTGCGGTATCGGTTCCCCAGTGGATGTGCAGGTTACTGGCCTGTGCCAGGTCGAGTTTCGAGAAGTCGACCGTCTCGTCCACGATGACGTTGCCGCCTTTTCTCACGCGGCTTCGGCTGAGCGTGGCGGGCTGATTGAACGTCGTCGGGTTGCTCCAACCGAGGTAGTCGTACCAGGCACTCACGCCGATGTCGCGGAACACGGCCCGGCGGTCACGCAGGCCGGGCGAGCCGGCTCCCCAGATATCATTGAGACATTCGTGATCGTCGTACGTGAAGAACGACGGCACGGTGGAATGCCACTTCGTGAGGTTCGGAGCCTGGTCGAGGAAAGTCTTGTAATTTTCCCAGACACCGGTCGTCGTCGGGGCGGCGAGCAGGTTGTTTGGCAGGTCGCCTTTGTGACCGACCTGATGCCGCCACTGCTCAGGCGTGAAATCCCGTCGCGTCTCGTACATCCAGTCTCCATTGAGAATCGCAAACCTCACCTCATCCGGGACACCCTTCCTCAGCATTGTGGCGAAGCCTGGCAGTGACGGACCGGAACTGTGACTGGCGTTCTGGTTGTTTCCACATGCAAATTCGAAACTGAAGTTGAACAGACCGTCCGGGTTCAGCTTCTTATTGACCAGTTCCTGCGAGTCGGGCCAGGTGCGGAACGAGCCATCGCGTCCCGTCTCACGACCACCGAGCATCAGTTTGTACCAGTACTTTGTGTCGGCCTTCAGGCCGGTGATGTGGACCCAGCCGGTGTTGTCGGACGCCAGACGCGTCCGGACCGGTTTCGTCTCCGTGTCCAGTTTGTCGGGAGACGTTCCATAACGGACGGTGAACTCCGCCGTGTGTCGAGTCCGGCACCAGACGCCCACGCCGTGAGCACTGATCCGGCCGAGAATCGGACCGTGGGTCATGTGATTCTCGTCCACCAGGAACTGAGCCGATGTGCTGTCCGGCACGGTGAGGGAAACCAGTGCAGTCAAAGTGAACCACGCGACCGTCTTGCTCATGGCAACATCTCCCGGATAGAGAGCGGATTTGTTTCAGTAGCTGGACTTCCGGACTGTCAGGCAAACTTGTGTGGAATTCAACCCGCTGCCAAGGCAGTGACGGCGGCATCCAATGCCGTTAAGCGTCCCCGTTCCCGGGCTCTGCCCCGGAACGGCCTGATTTCGGGGCTCGGCCTCGTGACGTCGCGTGTGAGGCGGAGCCTCATGAACAGTCCGTTCCAGGGCAGAGCCCTGGAACGCGCGGAGCACCGGCGGGCGTGCCAGGTTGTACCGGTTATACGGGATGCACCGAATGTGGCAGACGTATGGGCTGTCGCAGTCGTGACCACGAAAGCGGATGGTCCTGTGGAAGCGCTCGCGCCGGCTTCAGCGCGTGTGCCAGTTCCAGCGAATGACACAGTCGTACGTGCTGCAACAGGCACGGCTGTAACTGTCGTCCGGAATGGCTCACAAGTACCAGATGCGATGAACGCACGCGATGCGCCGGTCGAAATACGAGTAGCGGAAGGACCGTTCTGTCCGAATGACCGGATCCATCCCGTTGCAGCGTGCATGACGACTCACTGATCTGACCCGGTTAACCGGATCATCATTCTGTGCAGGTCAGCCCGATCGAAGGAGCGGATAGTGACTAAACACTCATGGCTGAAGGCATTTCAAAACCGACTCCTGAGTTCTCGCGGGTCGCGGTCTCCACGCGTGTCCATGGCTCGGCCGCGATCCATTCCAATCGTTCTTGAAAAACTGGAAGATCGAACGCTTCTGGCGGCCGCCGTGCAGTTCGGCAATGGAGTGCTGCAGGTACTGAGTGACGCCGATGAGGACATTGTGATTCGCGAGGATCTGACTGTTCCCGGCGTTCTGGACGTCCGGGTCGACGGTATCCCCGCCAGTTCGCTTGGTTCCGTAACGACCGATCAAGTCACTTCGATCATCGTGACTGTGGGTGCGTCGGAGAACACAGTTGACTTGACCGCGGTCACCGCAGCGGCGTTTCCCAACGTGGCGAGCATCACAGTTTCGACAGGTAACGGTGACGACGTCATCCTCGGCAGCCCGGACTTCGCCAACGATGTCGAGGCGGGCGACGGCGACGATCTGCTCATCGGCGGCGGACTCGACGATTCACTGGATGCCGGAGACGGCGATGACACGATCAACGGCGGTGCCGGAAACGATCTGCTGGACGCTGGCGACGGCGACGATTTCATCAGCGGTGGCGACGGAGCGGACACACTGCTTGGTGATGATGGCGAAGACACACTGCTCGGAGGTCTTGGCAGCGACAACATCCAGGCGGGGAACGGTCGGGATATTCTGAACGGCGGCGATGGCGACGACACACTCAACGGCGGCGGCGGAGCGGATACGGTCTTCGGTGGACCGACGGCCGGTCTGACGATCACCTCCCCGGCTGGCGGACAGGCGGTGACGTTCAACGAGCTGACACCCAGCGCCGGCAGCGCGACGATCTCGATTGACTTCGTTGATGCGGCGCCGATGTCGGGCACGCTGGTGAGTTCGGTGACCGGAATCGGCACCAGCGCCGTTCTGATTACGATTGAACTTGGTGACGATGGTACGGCCATTACCGCCACCGGCAGCGACATTGTGGCGGCCGTAAACGCCGACGCGACTGCATCGTCGCTGGTGACAGCCGCAGCGGCCGGACCGGAAGAGGTGTTTGTACCGGCCAGTCTGGGGGCGTTGGGATTCTCCAGTGGCGGCGGTGGCTCGACCGTCGGAACTGGCAGTTTCGGCACGCCGATTCAGAATTTCGCGGGCGCCGGTTTCAACGGTGTTTTTCCACCAGACACAGTGGGTGATGTGGGCCCGGATCAGTTTATTCAGATGATCAACGATCCAGGCGGGACACTGGTTTCAATATTCAACAAGGACAGCACGGCAGCGTTCGCGCCATTCAACCTGTCTGCACTCGCGCCGGGTGGTTCGACCGTTGACGGCGCTGGTGACCCGATTGTTGTGTACGACGAACTTGCCGACCGATGGGTTCTGATGGAGTTCTCGGGACGCAGCACAACGGACCCGGACGAGATTTACGTTTACGTATCTCAGACACCGACACCCACCAACAACGCTGCCGACTGGTTCTTCTTTGAATTCACATTTCCGGTTCCCGGAACCGGTTTCCCGGATTACCCAAAGCTGTCCGTCTGGCCCGACGGTTACTACATCACAACGAACGAAGCAGGCACCAGCGATCCACCGGTCTATGTGCTGGACCGTGTCAACATGCTGCAGGGCCTGACACCGCAACCATTCCAGCGTGTCACCACGCCGGCGCTGGCCGGATTCGGGTTCCAGGCGTTGACTCCGGTCGACCAGGACGGCCCGACTGCGCCACCGCTGAACAATCCCGCCTACATGCTTCGCCACAGGGACGACGAAGCTCACAACCCCGGGGCGAATGACCCCAACCAGGACTTCGTTGAGCTGTATGCCTACTCGACCGATCTGGCGAACGCGGCGAATTCGACATTCCAGCTTGAGGTAGCCATTCCAGTCGCCGAATTCGACTCAGACCTGAACGGTTTGACGTCATTCAGCGCGATTACGCAGCCCGGCGGCAACACTCCACTTGATCCGCTGCGTGAGGTCGTCATGTGGCGGCCTTCGTACCGCAACTTCGGTACGCATGAGACGATCGTCGGCAACTTTGTCACAGACGTTGACGGGACGGACCGTGCCGGCGTTCGCTGGTTCGAACTGCGAAGAACTGGTGGTGGGGCCTGGACGCTCTTTCAGGAAGGCACGATCAGTCCGGATAACGACAACCGGTGGATGGGTGCCATCGCGATGGACGCGTCCGGCAATATCGCGCTGGCTTACAGTGTTAGCGGCCCCACGACCAATCCAGGTTTGAGGTACATCGGTCGCCGCGCTTCAGACCCGCTGGGGACCATGCCGCGGGGTGAGTTTGTCATTATCGACGGTCTGTCTCCCCAGGTGGGGGTTGACCGCTGGGGCGACTACCACTCGATGAGCGTCGATCCGTCCGATGGTTCCACGTTCTGGTTCACAGGTCAGTACGGCGCCAACAACGCCTGGACGACTCAGGTGGCGACGTTTGCCTTTGCGGCCTCGGTCACTACGACCACACCAGCACCATCTGGCGTGGATGACGACCTGATCTTCGGCGGCGGCGGTGACGACGCACTATTCGGCCTGGCCGGGGACGATCGAATTCGCGGCAACGGAGGAGATGACTCGATTCTTGCCGGCGACGGCGACGACGACGTGCACGGTCAGAATGGAGCGGACACGATCTTTGGAGAGGCGGGCGACGACACCGTGAATGGCGGAAGCGGTAACGACACGCTCGAAGGCGGAGAAGGCAACGACACAGCGTTGGGTGGAGGCGGCAACGATCTGGTCGTCGGCGACAGCCTGGACGTCACGCTCATGATGTTTGGCGACGACTCCCTGAACGGACAGGGAGGCGACGACACGGTGATCGGTATATTCGGACGGGACACAATTCTGGGTGGGACCGGAGATGATCTCCTGCAGAGCAGATTGCTCGCATCGCAAGTAACGGTGGCACCTCCCGCGCAGCCTCCCACGACGGTGACTTTCGACGTTGATCTGGCCGACCTGGGCGACACGCTCGATGGGCAAACTGGCAGGGACACAATCTTCGGTGCAGGTGGCAACGACCTGATCACTGGACGGAGCGGGCCCGACCTATTGAATGGAGGATTGGGCAGCGACACTATCCTGGGAGGAAGTGGAAACGACACGCTCAATGGCGGACTTGGAGCTGACAGTCTCGTCGGACAGGGTGGCAACGACGTTCTCAATGGTGGCGATGGCAACGACATTCTCAGGTGGGACGGGTTGGGTGATGGGCGCGACACCGTGTTTGGTGGAAACGGTTCCGATCAGGCGCTGGCCTCCCTTTCTAATGCCGGCAACACGGTCACCATTGGTCAGGATGTGAACGGTCGGCTGACCGTTACGGAACAGTCAGCCGTTCTGACCGTGGATAACGCCACAGTGAATTCGGTTGTCGTGCGGGGCAACAACGGGGCCGATCGAATCACGGTCGGCGCTTTGAACCTTGTCGGGCGGATTTCCCTGTTGATTGACGGGGGAAATGGCAATGACACCATCGATGCCATGGGCAGCAATATTGGCAGCGTCGCGCTGCAAATCATGGGCGGAGTCGGAGCCGACACGCTGGGTGGTGGGCCATCAAACGACCGCATATCAGGTGGCGAAGGGGATGACAGCATCGTCGGCCGCAATGGTCGTGACACACTGTTTGGTAACGACGGTGCGGACACGATCAATGGTGGTGCGGACAACGACGTGATCAATGGCGGAGCCAACAATGACACCATCATCGGCGAAACCGGAGACGACAGGATCGATGGCGGCCTGGACAGCGACGACATCAATGGCGGCGACGGTAACGACACGCTGATGGGGAATTTTGGTGACGATTTGCTCAACGGTATGGCAGGCAACGACTCGCTGCTTGGCGGTTCCGGCCAGGACATGATGCTCGGTGGCGCCGGCATGGATACGCTGGATGGTGGACGCAATAACGACACGCTTCGCGGTCAGGCCGGTAACGACACGCTGCGAGGCAATCACGGGGACGATTTGCTCGAAGGTGACGACGGCAACGACGAACTGGTGGGTGGCGACGGCAACGACACGATCAGGGGCAGTAATGGCAACGACGGCATCGCAGGTGGTGATGGCGACGATCTTCTGATCGGCGGGACAGGGGAGGACACCATCCAGGGCGAGGACGGAGATGACACGCTGCGTGGAGGCGGCGGTAAGGACACGCTTGTGGGAGATCAGGGCATCGACGTGCTGAACGGAAACGGCGGCACGGACCTGGGCGTCACCGGCGAGGGAATTGATCCGACGCCAATCCGTGTGGAGATCATCGACGAAAACTTCACGCTGTCACTGGCGATGCTGATGAACCTTGACGGCGTGTAAGGCGTGCAGCAGCGAAATTAATCGTACATCCAGTCAGCCGCGATAGCGGCGACAGCACATAGCCCCTGGCGTGAGTTTTGAAGTTGCACAGTTTTGCTGCCCCGGAGGGGCAAAGGCGAGTAGCCCGGGGTTTCAACCCCGGGAAACAAGCGGTGAGAGCTTCAATGAGC
>Ga0114996_10004328_pt1 | contig 17139 bp, 15 predicted proteins | sample ArcticOcean_MG_C_4_FD_87039 | JGI IMG/M metagenome (GOLD analysis project Ga0114996, IMG submission 87039) | Marine microbial communities from western Arctic Ocean - ArcticOcean_MG_CB4_134 | ecosystem: Environmental > Aquatic > Marine > Oceanic | place: Arctic Ocean: Canada Basin | collected...
CATCCCGTCCTTGATGCCCACAAGGGCGATCTTGTGTCCGTCCGGTGACCAGGTAGGTTCGTACAGACCGTCCAGATCCCACTGGTAGCGGCGCAGAACCTTCTTCTTGCGGACATTCATCGTATACAGAGTGTTCTGGTTGTTCGACTTTGCCGCAAAGGCGATCCGGGTTCCGTCCGGAGACCAGGCGATATCCGGGCGGGCAAAGAAGAACGATTCGAAGTCAGACGACCGGGCGCCGTCTGCCACCCTGCCCAGATCCTTCCCGTCGATGGCCGACATAAGATGGATATCGAGCGTGCGTCGGGCGTCGGAGACATACGCAATCTTATCGCCCTGGGGCGAGAAGCTGGGCGCCAGGTTGTAGGTGTTGTTGCGCTGCAGGCCCCCGGTGAGGTTCTTGCCGACTTCCGAGGGGTCTTCGTAAAGGGTGATATCGGTCCAGTAATGGCGCTTGAGCCAGCGCTGCCACTCGTCGTTGAGTTCCTTCACACCGATTCCCAGTGACGACTTCAGCGCCTTCTCAACCGTTCGTGAAGACGTAAATGCTGAGGCGAACTCAGCGACTTTGTCTTTTCCATAGTTCTGCTCAATCATGAAGAAAATCGACTGGCCGCCCTTGTAGTTGAACAGCCTGTAGATCCCCTCGATCGACGGGACGTATCCCGTGATTGTGGGATCTCGCATGAAGTTGTCGCCGCCGCTGTCCCATCCGCTCTGGGCCAGGTACTCAGCCAATCCTTCCATCACCCAAAGAGGTGGTAGAGCGCCCGGGTTAGCCATAAGGGCGCCCATCCACCGTCCGCCTGTCCAGTACTCGATAGTTACTGCGTGGACAAGTTCGTGATGAATCACGTGGCGAAGCGCAGCGTAGGATCCGGTATAGGGAATAACCACGCGGCCCTGCATGAACTCCGTGTATCCCCCGGTACCCTCGTCTAGTTCGTAGGGCATGATGTTGCTCACGGCGAAGCCGTTGTGGGAATTGTAAACGATGATCGGGTATCGCCCCTTCATCGTGTACTTCAGGCCCTGCTCGATCTTGGCCAGCGAACGCTCGGCTTCCTTGGCCGTGAACTCGGCCACCGGCATCGAGTCTTTGTCGAAATAGATGATGAAGTGTTCGGTGTTGAGCACGTGCCAGTCGTACCGGGTATAGTTCACCTTGTTCTTGCCGAAATACTCCTGAGCGCCCGCTGGGTGCGCTGCGAGGAATAGGCCGGCAAGAATGGCGACGATAGTCATGCGATTGGACCTGGCCATAGTGCTGCTCCTTATGGTAGGGCTTTCGCGTCCGGCTGAGTCGATCCCGACCAAACGTCACTGTCCGGTTGAGAAATTAGCAAACGGTATGCCCTGAACATAGATTTGGGTCGCAGACGTCTATTCTACAGTAGCTTAGTCAGGTTTTCAGGAAATCTGTAGCCGACAGCCGCTCTGTCGAGATCGTTAGAGCCGGCGCCCAACCTGCCGGATATCGGCCGCAGGTGCTTTCCTTAGGAATAATTGAAGGCCCGAAAGTTTCGCTTTTCTCTTGTGCATCGGACTCCGGAGACGTTCTCCACAGCCGATGAGGACACTTCCAAGGAACGCTTGGACACTCGGAAAACCTTGTTTCGCATAACTTTACGCTTGACCACAGCCCCCGGTTCCCTCTATGTTTACAGCGTAGGCGAGCCACGGCCTATCAGTTAAAATAGGGCTGCCTCTCCCCCAACCCCGGCCACACCCGGAGGTACCTACCAATGGCAAAACGCTATCCTCCCGAGATTCTCTACAGGGAAACAATGGAGGCTGCCAGAGGCGAGGTCCAGGATCTTGCGAGCGAGATTCGGGAACTGCGAGACCAACTGGAGCAGTTAGAAACTCGGAAGAAGGCCGTTTCCGATCTCTTTGCGGCCACCCGTCGCCTAATGGAACTTAGCGAAGACGACGATGAGGGAAGCCCGATAGAGTATGAAGCGATAGGCCTATCCGAAGAGGAAGTTTCTCTTATCGCCTACCCGGATGGCAACGGCCGCAACCGACAGGCGTAGACCTGCAACGTTGTCTGTCCCGCACCTCAGGTCGGGCCATCGGTTAGGCTCAAGCAAAGAACGGGTTATTCTGAATCTCCTCACCTACTGTCGTAATTGGGCCATGCCCGGGGAAAACCTTCGTTCCCGGGTCTTTCGACAAGATTTTCTCTCCCACGGCCCTGATCTGCCCGGTGTAGGCATCTCCTCGGGCCCCCCCCAGCGATCCGGCGAACAGCGCGTCACCTGAGAAAACAGCCCCTTCCGTCACAAACCCGATCCCGCCCGGCGTATGTCCTGGCAGGGCGACGGCCTGCACTTGAAGCTCTCCAACCCGGTTCGACCACCCCTCCTCGATTTCCTCACTCAGAAGCGACTTTGCTGCACCCAGCATTCCGGCGTCTGCGCGGCTGCAATAGACCTCCCCACCCAGGACGCTGTGTACCTCTTCCAAGGCGCCGATGTGGTCCCCATGGCCGTGCGTCAACAGAATGTGGGTGACCTCCACCTGCATATCACGCACCAGGGAGACGATTCGCGCACCTTCTCCCCCCGCATCGACAACGGCGCCTTTCCCTGTCGCCTTGCATTTCAAGATATATGCGTTTACTTCCATACCGGCGTCCAGAATAAGCCGTTCGACCTGAATCTTCTCAGTCTCATAGGAAGCATTCGGCTGGCCGGGCAAGTATCCGTGGGCCACACCCGACAACTTCCGGCCGTCCAGCCCCAGCACCTCGGCAAGCTTGCGGATCCGGCCGTCATCAGGCGTTAGATCATACGATTCGATTTGGGAGACATCGCGCGGCGAAAGGTCGGCTGCACCTGCCAGATCCGACTCCGACATTCCAAGACCGCGACGTGCCTTCCCGACGATATCCCCGAAGAAATCTTCCAGAGTCGTATACGACACCGCTTCCCCCTTGTTCCATATGTATGCCCAGCAGGCGAGCGCCCCCCGAACGGCTATGCTTTGACGGTTCGAACCGCCGAAACGTTCCTTCGTCTGCCCGGTCTTCCAGGCCTTCCACGATCTGCGACCGCTTAACATACCCATTCCAGATGATTGCGTTCAAGCTCGAAACAGACCGGCCGTTCCCATCTGCCCCAAGTCCATCGGGCCATATCACCCAAAGTCGTTGCGGCTTCAGGATGGACTTCGTATGTTCGGTGGGAGGCAACCAACAGACCCTTCAGAAGAAAGTATCTGTGTGGCAAGCAACCCAAAGCAAGCATCGGCGGAAGCAGCCGCAGGATATGTGGAAAATGGAATGGTCGTCGGTCTCGGAACCGGATCCACGGCAGCTTTCGCAATCGCATTTCTGGGGTCCAGAATCCGTAACGAAGGCCTGAAGATCCAAGGCATCCCCACATCCCTTGAATCCGGACGGCTCGCTGAAGCTGAAGGGATTCCGCTTACCGATTTCGACAATGTTCAGGACATCGATCTCACCATCGACGGGGCCGACGAAGTCGACGATGAGTTCTGCCTTATCAAGGGCGGGGGCGGAGCCCTCCTGCGGGAGAAAATAGTCGCTTCCGTCACCCGGCACCAGATCATCATCGTGGACGAATCGAAGTGGAACAACCCGCTAGGGAGATTCCCGCTCCCGCTGGAAGTCGTCCCTTTCGGGTGTCAGGTAGTCAGGTCTCGGGTGGAACCCCTGGGCTGCCAGGCCACTCTGCGACAGAAAGAGGGGCGGACGTTCGTAACCGATAACGGCAATAACATCCTCGACTGTGCGTTTGGCTCCATCGACGACCCAGGCGACCTGGAACAGCAGGTTATATCGATTCCCGGTGTCGTGGAGTGCGGGCTCTTCGTCGGCCTCGCTCACAGGGTGATCACCGGCAAGTCGGACGGATCCATTGAAGAAAAACATCTCTGATTAATCCATCGGCGCGACGGCTTTTGTGCCGGCGTACAGGAAACGGTTTCCAGAGCATCCACGGAGATACTGACCATGAGCATACTCGTTGACAATACCACCCGCGTACTGATTCAGACCTACTCCAGCAGCAAGGTGATCGGCGGCGAGGCTTCCTTCCACGCGAAGCAGATGGTGGAGTACGGAACTCAGGTCGTCGGCATCGTAAACGCCGATAAAGGTGGACAGGATTTCGAAGGCATTCCGGTCTTCGATACCGTTGCCGATGCCGTCAAGAAGACCAAAGCGAACAGCACCGCCAACTTCGTGCCCGCTCCCTTTGCCGCCGACAGCATTATGGAAGCCGTCGATGCGAAGATCAAGCTGGTGGTCTGCATCACTGAAGGTATTCCGACGATGGACATGGTTCGCGTGAAGCACTATCTCTCCTCGCGCAAGGCACGCCTTATCGGCCCCAACTGCCCCGGAGTGATCACACCCGGGCAGTGCAAAATCGGCATCATGCCGGGGCCCATCCATAAACCGGGCAGAATTGGAGTAATATCCCGCAGCGGCACGCTCACCTACGAAACCGTCCACCAACTCACCGCTTTGGGCTATGGTCAGTCCACCTGTGTGGGCATCGGCGGTGACCCCGTTATCGGAACGAGCTTCATCGATGCCCTGAAACTCTTCCGTGACGACGACAACACCGACGCCGTCGTCATGATCGGCGAAATAGGCGGCACCGCCGAGGAAGAGGCGGCCAAATACGTGCGCCGCAACTTCGACAAACCGGTGGTCAGCTTCATTGCCGGGCAGACGGCCCCCCCGGGCAGGAGAATGGGCCACGCCGGTGCCATCATTGCCGGAGGCAAGGGGACAGCGGCTGAAAAGATGAAGGTTCTGGCCAACGCAGGCATTCACGTCTGCAACAGCCCTGCCGAAATCGGCGAGACCGTGCGGGATGCCCTGGCGGCCTGATCGAGAGCTACAGCCGATTACATAAAAAGGCGGTAGAAGTAAGAATCGGTAGAAGCCCTTCTACCGCCTTTCGCTTCTACCGCCTTTCTTCTGCGCCTTCGACTCTACTGCAACTCTTTACCGACTCTCTGCACCCTATGCCCACACCTCCCAACCATCCTCCGCAGGAAAGCACTCGACTGCTGGGTGAAAGCCCCGCAATTCGGGACGCCCTGCGTCTCATCGACCGCGTCGCCAACGCGGACGCGACCATTCTCATTACGGGCGAGAGCGGTACCGGGAAGGAAGTGGCTGCTCGGGAACTCCACCAGCGGAGCGGCCGATCAGCCGCCCCCTTCGTGGCCGTCAACTGCGCCTCCATACCGGCCAATCTGCTTGAAGCGGAACTCTTCGGCTACGAACGGGGAGCCTTCACCGACGCCAAGATTCAGAAGAAAGGGCTTCTGGAACTGGCTCACGGCGGAACCCTCTTCCTGGACGAGATTGGCCTGATGCCCTTCGACCTCCAGGCGAAGCTCCTCAGCGTGTTGGAATCACGCAACTTCCGAAGGGTCGGCGGTGTTCAGGACTTTACCGTCAACGTAAGATTTCTGGCGGCCACGAACGAAGACCTGGAACGCGCCGTAGCGGACGGCCGGTTCCGACAGGACCTTTTCTACAGGCTGAACGTCATCCCTCTGACGCTGCCCCCGCTGAAAGAGCGGGTTGGAGATGTCACCCTCCTCGCGCGGCACTTCCTTGCAGCCTTCGGGGAACGCTACGGCAAGCCCACCGTCCGGTTCTCCGACGGCGCCCGGAGGTGGTTGATCAACCACTCCTGGCCGGGCAACGTAAGAGAGCTCAGGAACGTTGTGGAGAGAGCCGTCCTCCTTGGGGCCGCCGACGAAATTCAGGTGGAAGATCTGGCGCTCGGGCAGAAGGAGCGGGAGCAGCGCATCCTGGAGACAGGCCCGGCCGTAAGCGTTGGAACCACGGGAGAAATCCACATTCAGCTGCCGCCCTGGGGGATCGCCCTGGAAGACGTTGAGCGGCAGATGATCATGGCGGCTCTGGAGGCAACCGATGGCAACGTCTCCAAGGCGGCGCCCCTGCTCCACCTCAGCCGCGATACCCTGCGATATCGAATTAGGAAACATCGCCTGGCGTCAACGACGAAAGAAGAGACGAGGGCGGAAGAGACGTAGGCGATCAGTAAACAACTCAAGGAACAAACCGATAGGGGCAAACCACCCATAATGGGGGATTTGACCCTTCTTTTGTTATAGGTGGCCCTGTGTGGACAAACCCACAACATATTGTAAAAAAAGTCTTAAGGTGTTCCTGGGTCGATGGTACAGGCATTGCATAGGTGAAACCCGTCCCCGTAGCTCACGCCGGTCACTCACTGGAGGCACTTGCATGATGCTTAAAAGGAAAGCTCCCCGACTGCTTTCTTCCCGTCCCAGATCTTCGGTACGGACGTCATCCGGACGCCGATGGCTGATCCCAATCATGGCATCTATTACGATGTTCGCCTGCTCAACAGGACCTATGCCCACCGGCCCGGATGGATCAGCCGGAAGGGTTCCACCTGAAGCGCTGCAGGAACTAATCCAGACAACGGAACGGATCGCGCTGGAGTCTACGCAGGTGGCGGTGCGGGTACCTCAGACATCTGAGATTGTCATTTCACCCACCCCCCTCCTGCGGGAGCGAAGCGGGGTATCCCGGAAATCCGTAGAAAGGTCATCGGCCCAAGGGGTGGAAGCATCGCCGTGCTCTCTCCAGATCGAACCACACTCGCCTTTTTCAGAGTTCCCGGCGGCGCCCTGGATGCTCCAGAGGAGATCCAGATGGAGGTGGTCGGTTCAGGAGCCGATGTTCAGATCCATTTCGGCCCGTATGGCCTCCATTTCTTGAAGCCCTGCACGCTCACGATATCGATACCCAGGAGTGCTCTGCCCGACGGTGAACTCGGCGGCTACCTCTTGAACAGCGATGGAACGGTGACCGAAGTACCCCATCGCATCCGGACGCTCGGCAGCCGAGTCTACATCACCCTGGCCATATCCCACTTCTCCATCTACTCGCCATCCGATGGGGAGGGCGGCGCCCACGACGGTGAGGGCGGCAATGAGTACGACCCCTATGCAAACGGAGCGCCCATTCCCTGACCATCGGAAAACGTGTAAGTCCAACATCAATGGCATCTCAATTTCGATACAACTTAGAACATCCTCGCTCAGGGAGACTTACGTGAATACCCCGGATAGCGAACAGAATATGGATACGATAGAACATCTGATTCGGGACTTTGCAGCGGAGGGAAGCGCCTCGTCTCTGCTTCCCCTTGTAGGTGTGCTGAATCGAACAGACATCCCGGCGTCCGAAGCCATCCGAAATGTAGATCGGGCCCTGCGAACCTTCAGGGATATAGGCATGGCCGGAGCCAACGATGCTCGGGATCTCCAAATCCTGTCCGCCATTGCCCAGACCTATGAAACACTCGGTGGACTGGAGAAGGCGTACGACGTTTACGTGGAGTGCCGCGATGCGTGCATCAGGCTCGGGGAGCAAGCCTCGGCGGCAGATACGCTCTGGAAAATGGGGCGAGTACAGCGCAAGCGTAATCGATGGGAAGAAGCGCTGGACCACCTTCGTGAGAGCAGGGACCTCCATGAGAGTGCAGGTGATGCCACCGGCATCGCCCGATGCCGGATCGCCGAAGGAAATGTCTTCTGGGAACTGGGCGATCTGGAGACGGGTGCCGATGCCTTTCGCCAGGCGCTGGAAACGGGAGAGCAGATTGGAGACAACCGGATTGGCGCAGACGCCTCGAACAACCTCGGTATCCTGTCCATCATTCAAGGCGACTTCGACCAGGCTGAAGTTCATTTCTCGAGCGCGAAATCCTACTACGAGCAGTTGGGGCTAAAGGGATCAGTAGCGCACGTCCAGCATAATGTGGGAATGTGCCACCTCGCTCGCGGTCGGTGGGAACCCGCCCTGGACGCCTTCGAGAAATCTTTGGCTGTTTCCCTGGATACGGGGAACCTCAGGCTGTCGGCATCTACCTATGTCCAGAAGGCGGCAATCTACGTCGAACTGAAAGACACCCAGGTTGCCGCAAGCTTCTGCGCCCGGGCGCTGGACATTTTCCGGGAGGTCGACTACCCGCTGGGTCAGGCGGAAGCCCTCAAAATCCTGGGGCGTATCTCCGTCGCCCGGCAGAACTGGTCAACAGCCGAAGGTCTGTTGGGTGAGAGCCTGCGAATCTGCACAGATTACTCGAACCTTCTGGGCGCCGCCGAAACCCGTCGAGAACTCGGCGTCCTGAACCGGGCTCGGAATCGCGAAGACGATGCACGAGGGTTTCTGCAGCAGGCGGTGGAAGGCTTCGTCACAATCGGCGCCAAACACGACGTCGCCCGAACGCGGGCACTTCTGGAGGAAGCTGCCTGAGTTCGTCCGAGCAACTTCGTGCCATGCTCGGCGACCATGTTTAGTCGGGCTGCCCTGCCCCGCAGGCCGTCGGGACCGTGCGAACGGTTTGGCCTGCGGAGCAGCGTTAGCCAGGATCGAGGGAGCACACACCTGCTGGAATCGAGGCTCGGGAATGTCTTGCCAACCATCCGACACAATGTACCTGCACACCGCCGACATTCAGCGTATGGCGCGCGCCTTTGGCTCAGACGCCGCCGCCGCCGGATCGGCGTGTGCAACGGAACTCACCCGTTGGGTGGAGTCTGTCTTGGCAGGAACGGGGTCGGGCCTACTGCTGTCCGGACTGTCCGATCAGGCCCTGGGCGAAGCCGTCTGCAGGGTCGAACGCCTGGCTCAGGGGTCTCACGCCAGAGTCGTCAATGTCCTCGTAAGCGGCTTCAGCGGTCCGTACGGACCTGTTGCCGAATGTCTCCGCACCCTGTCTGCGGAGCGGGTTGCCCTACAGATCCGAACAGCTTCCTGACGGCCCTGGTCGAACTGTCCATTTCCCTGCTGGGAGACCGCCCCACCTTGCTGATTCTGGAGGCCATCCACCAGGCCGACGAAGGAACACTCCGCTTTCTGGCGAGGATTCAGAAGCGTCTTGAGAATACGCCGGTGGGAATCCTCGCCCTCTGCCGCACAAACGACGACGGCGCCCTACCGACTGACGTGGGGCGTCATCTCTCGAAGACCATTCGACAGCTACCAATGGTCCGCCTTCAACGGACCCGACTCGACGCGCTTCTGGACCTCCTCCTGGGACGCCACCTCCTTTCCAGGGATCTCCGGAAGACCATCTGGGCATCCTGCGGCGGCACGCCCGAAGGCGTCGTCGAAATCCTCCGACACCTCGGCCGTCAGGATCTCATCTACGTCACGAAGGGCGTCTGGCGTGAGCGGCGTAGAATCCCAGGCGCACCCGACCAACAGGTTTTCGGCGCTATCGCCGACCGGCTGGAGGCACTGCCCGATCCGTCCGTCCGATTCCTAAGGCTGCTGGCCGCGTGCGGTGGAACAACCAGTGGAGCGGTGATCGCAGAGGCTCTGGGAATCAACCGCCTGGATTATCTGAAAGTTTCCGGATCCCTGGAGCGTGTCCACCGGGTGATCCTGTCCGATATCGAAGGAGCGACATTCCGGTACGAGGCGCTCCGGAAGATCCTCCTCGACCGAATCCCCCTGTTGGAGGCGCAGGAGATTCACGCCGCAATCGCAAACGCCCTGGCCAGGGTCCACGCCCATAACGAAGACCCGGTTCTGGAAGCGATCGCCACCCATGCGCGCCTGGGGGGTCTGGTAGAACTCGCCTCTCGCAAGGCAACGGAAGCCGGAGAGCGAGCCGATTCCTTCTTCGACTACGGCCGGGCTGCCTACTGGTTTGAAGCCGCCCTTTCCCAGTTGGACGGAACGTCACCCGGCCTGATACGGAACCGGTGCGACCTCCTGACGAAGCTGGGCCGAGCCTTCCTTCGGCAGGGGAAATGGGGTCAGGCGGAATCGGCTTACGAGCGTCTCCGTGAAATGGCGGTGCGGGAGAACGCCTTCGCCAGCTTTGAACATGCATCTGCGTTTCGCGGGTTGGGCCTCGTGAGGGTTCGGACGAAACGCTACGATGAGGCTGAGGACCTATACAACACAAGCCTGGCGGAGTTCCGGGTGCTGAGCGCCGCCGGCGATGTCTGCGACGTTCTGATCAAACTGGGGCGCCTCTTCCTTGAACGAGGGCGGTGGACCGATTTCGATCGGGCCTACGGTGAAGCCTTTGCCCTGGCACAGGAGAGCGGCAACCGAACGCAGCTTGCCGACCTGCTGATGAACACCGCAATCCGACACAACATGTGCGGCGAACCCGAACGAGCGCTGGGTGCCTACGAACGGTGCCTGAACATCTATCGTTCCCTGCGCCTGTGGGACCGCGTGACCGCCTGCCTCCTGAACATCGGGAAGTGCCTGGCCGACGCAGAGCGGTACTCAGAAGCTCGAAAACGATACGGAGAGTGTCTCAGGTTGGCCCGAAGACGCAGCGACCTGCTCCACGAGGCCGTCGTGAAGTTGAACCTGAGCGAGATACTGTTGAAAGAAGGTGATGTCGGCGCCTGTCTGAAAATGGCTGCGGGCGCCAGAGACAGCTTCGAATCGATGGAGCATCAGATCGGGATTGCCGATGCGCTCCGAATCCAGGGGTGCGCACGGTCTGAGGCCGGCAGCTGGGGCCTTGCCGAACGAGCGTTCCGGGAGAGCCTGAGATTGAACCGGGAGGTTGGATATGCCCTGGGTGAGGCGGAGGCGGGCAGGGACTTCGGGTTGGCAAGAATAAACAACGGTCAGAAGGATCTGGCCGCCAATCAACTGATGGAAGCTGAAGAACGGTTCCGAGAACTGGGAGTGGAAGCCGAAGTCGAGCGCATACGCACAGCTCTGGCTCAGCTGGATGCATCCGGAAGGAACGCCTACAGGCAGGCTGTATAAGCCACGTCGTAGAATACAGAAGCTGGTGAAAGCATTTCCTTCACGTACAAGAGCCCGAAAGGCCGTGGGAAAATCATGACAGATCAGGCCATACTACTCGTAACAGAGTCCCGGGAGGTCGTCGACCCGCTTCGCTCCGCTGCTCGTTCGCTGGGCCGTAAGGTCATCTGGGCAGAGTCGGCGGCGGAAGCCCGCAAGCAGTTGAAACGCAACCCTGTCTGCGTTATCATATCAGACGACCAACTTCCCGACGCCTGTGGCGTCGACTTCCTTCAGGATATGCAAGAAGCAGCGCCCTTTGCTATCCGGATGCTCCTGCTGCTTCCCGACGCCCCGGCCGATCGCGCCATCGACGCGCTCAACCAGGGGCGTGTCGCACGCTTCCTCCGGAAACCATTTACGGACATCGACGAGATCCGGCTTACCCTTCAAACAGGCATCTCGTCCTACATGATCGATGCTCAGGAACGGGAAGCCGTAGAGAACCTCCATTACATTGTTCATGGAAAAGCCGGCGCAGCGAATCCCCGAACGCTCCAGATTGAACGGCTCTGCACGATGGGCGAAATGGCCGGAAGCCTCATCCACAAATTCAACAATACGCTCACCATCATGATGGGCCATCTCGACCTCCTGCTGGACGAAGTCCAGGGCACCGAGATGGAGAAACGCCTGCACCTGATCGGCCAGGCGGCGTCCGACGGTGTCGACCTGGCACGCACGCTGCAGGAATTCGTCCGTACCGGCCCGTCGGAAAGGCAGACCCTCAACCTGAACTCTGTGCTTACCGAAACGGCCCGCATGACCGAACCGATCTGGAAAAGCGGCGCACGCTCGCTCCGAGCGCCCATCCAACTGGTGCTGGACACTGGCGGCATACCCAACATTCAGGGGAACCTCCCGGAATTGCGCGAGGTCTTTACCAACCTCATTCTCAACGCGGTGGACGCCATGCCCGAAGGCGGTCGTCTCACAGTTCAGACCGGTACGGTCTCCGGAAACATCCGGATCCAGATTTCCGACGAAGGCGTTGGTATGGATTCCGACGTCCAGGAGCGGATTTTCGACCCGTTCTTCACCACCAAAGGGAAAGACGGCAACGGGCTTGGCCTCAGCATCGTACGCCGTATCATCGAAGAGCACAGCGGCCGAATCTCAGTAGACAGTGCGCCAGGGGAAGGAACAACGTTCACCGTTGAGCTCCCCCAAACCCAGTTCTCACAGGATCGGTCACGAGCGCTCGACGTCTCCGACTTTACCGATAGACCCTCGCTCTCCTAGGCTCTCTTACAGCACCGAGTCCAGGTGGGCTTTTGCGGCCAGCAGTCCCTGCTGGTTGAGTTCAGGGCTTCCGGTGTAGCGATGGTCCTCCAGCTCAATGCTGAGTGGGCCGTCGTAGCCGGCTTCCTCCAGCCGCGCCACCACCCACCGCCAGTCCACCACACCCCACCCCGGAATGCAGTAACGCCACCACCCCTCCCCGTACCGGTAACGGGAACCGAAGGTCTGCCCGATATACCCGAAGTCGTAGACCCCATCTTCCAGGATTTCCGTATCCTTTGCATGTACGTGTCGTACCCGGTCCGAGAATTCGATCAGTAATCGACGGTAGTCTACGCCGATCCTTACAAAGTGGGAAGGGTCGTAGCAGATCCCGAAATGGCTCGACGGTACGGCTTCGAACACCGCTCGCAAGGTCTCCGGCGTACATCCCAAATTGGCGTAGCCCGGTCGCCCGCCCGGGTACGGCTCGATGGCCAGATGTACATTGTTCTTTTCTGCGCAATCCAGAATCTTCGGGTAAACCTTCTTCAAGATGTCGAACGACTCCGCCCGATCCTGTAGCGGATCGTCGGGCATCAGGACGACGAAGACAACTCCGGGGCGGGTGTCCGATGCATACCGGGCGGTCTCCCGGATGACCTTCTGCATCGCCGTTGACGCTTTTCTCCGCTTGCCTGCATCCTTGCTCAGCAACCCTCCGCCAACGCCCCAGTCTACCGTCCCGATCTCAAGGCCTGCAGCGACACAAGCCTTCTTCAGCATTGGATCCACGCGTGGCAGATCGATAGCCCCGAACCCGTTCGCCCCCGCCCACTCAATAACCCCTTCCACGCCCATTTCCCGCCCCATCGGCGGAATACGCAATCCCACGTTCATTTCAAACTCCTTTCGATCTTCGGATGGGTCCATTGCCGGTCCGATGCCGGCAGAGTCAAATTAAAGCCGGACAGAATGACGTCAAGGAGAAGCCGCCATCAGGTGAGCTGCAGCGATACCAAATCGTTTGCAGGAACCGGGCGGCATGCTACCTTACCTCTAATCTAACAATCCCGTCCATCTTCTGGTAGAAACGCCCCGGAGAATCCCCCCTGGGACGTCAGGGAAACAGGAGCCGGAGGACCGAAATAGGGTTGGACGTCAGAAGCCTTCCATCTTGGAGCAAACGTCATCGTCCGAAGAAGAAATTGATCTTGAACGTGCTCGTGATCTGCGCGACAAGAAGTTGCGCGGCCAATCGCTGTCGGAAGAGGAGACGGGTTTCGTCGAGCGAGCAAATACCCAGCGAGAATACCTTCAAGCTCTGCTACGCAAGCGCTGGCGGGGCGAAACGCTCTCGCCCGAAGAGGCACGCTTCCTGAGCCTTCAGGAAGAGGCGCGCAAGCGGAGGCTGGAGGCCTACGGCAAAGACAATCCGCCCAGAGATTCCACCGGGCTTATACCGATTACTGATCTGGGCCGACGGACGCATAAAGACCGGGAGAGGGGCCTCTACCCTGGCGGGGCGAATCTTGCGCCGGTGAGCCATCTGAATGCAGGAATGGACCTTGCATCGAAAGTCTGGCCTCTGGACGCTGCCGGAAACCCGTCGCCTGAAGGAAAAATGGCCCTGATGTCGGTGGGAATGTCGAACACCACTCAGGAATTCCAGGCCTTCAAGCGTCTGGCCGGAGAAGAGAAGGTCCTGAACCCCGCACTCGTTCTGTTCGACGGTGCGCAGAGCACCATGACGGCTGAGTACACGGCTGATCCGGGGAACCGGTTCTGGCAAGTCATGGACGAACGGCTGACAGAAGCGGGCCTGACAGCCGACCAGGTGCAGGTCGCCTGGTTCAAAACAACGCTCAGATCAGCGGAGATCCCGCCCTCTCCTTCCGGGGGTCCGACGGCGCCCCATGGTTGGCCGGGGGCCCCTACCTTTGGGCCGACGGCATCCGACCGCGCAGCGATGGCCTTGGCGACCTGGGGCGTGACGGCACGCACCCGTCGGAACAGGGGCGGGAGAAAGTCGGCCGTCAACTCTTGCAGTTCTTCAAGACCGATCCAACCACTGTTCCCTGGTTCCTGAAGTAGGAGCCCGAAGGAGACTGCTATGCCGCATATCTATAGAAGCCTCGCTTTCATCATCGTCCTCCCACTGCTCGCGTCTGCTGCCGAGATAGCCGACTTCCCCTCCGACGTACACGATCTTGACATGAACAAGGCAAGCGGGCTGATGGTCCGCCAGCGCCAGGGCGAGACGTTGAGCAGCCAGGACGCCGATTACGCCGAACTCGCGCGGGCCTATATGCGGAGCGTACAGGAACTCCGCCAACGGACACGCCGCGGCGAGACACTATCCGCTGAGGAAACCGCTTTCCTTCCGAAGGCCAACGACGCGTTCCGTCGCCGGCGGGAAGCTTCGCGCGAGGCTTTCGTAAGGGAGAACCCGCCTCGCGATTCAACCGGCCCTATCCCCATCTCCGACCTCAAGGGCCTCTACAAGGGAGAACCCGGCGGGCTCTACCAGGGAAAAACAAATTCACCTCCCAAATCACACCAGACGTCTGGCCTCAGCAGGGCGGCCGCGATTCAACCTCTTGATGAATCGGGCCGGCCCTCACCGGATGGAAAAATCGTCCTGGTGTCAGTGGGGATGTCGAATACCACACAGGAGTTCCGGGTCTTTGTCGAGCAGGCGAACGGCGACCCTGACCGGAACCCCGCTCTGGTCATCGTCGACGGCGCGCAGGGAGGGCAATCGGCCGGCATCACGGCGAATCCCGACGCCCAATACTGGACCGTCACGGACACTCGTCTGCAGGAGGCCGAGGTGACGGGAAACCAGGTGCAGGCCGCCTGGATCAAGCAGGGCATTCCGCGTCCAACGGAACCCTTTCCCGCTGAAGCGAAGAAGCTCCAGGGCTACCTCGAGCAGACAGTCCAGAACCTCTCTGATCGCTATCCCAACCTCAAGATCACATACGTCTCCTCCAGGATCTACGGCGGGTTTGCAGAGGCCGACCTCAACCCGGAACCGCACGCCTACGAGGGAGGCTTCTCCACGCGCTGGCTGATCTCCGACCAGATAGCAGGAAAGCCTGAGCTCAACCACGATCCCGGTAGGGGTCCGGTCCGGGCGCCTTGGCTGGCCTGGGGCCCCTACCTCTGGGCCGACGGTCTCAAACGCCGCTCAGACGGCCTCTTCTACACCCGCGATGATCTCGCCGGTGACGGCACCCACCCCTCCGACCTGGGCCGCGCCAAAGTGGCGGATCAGCTTCTCCGATTCTTCAAGTCAGATCCCACCGCCTCTCCCTGGTTCCTGAAGTAGCCTCTAATCTAAAGGGTCTTTTCATGACGACTCAAGTCCCCACCGCCTATCACCTCCGTGTCGATCCAAATACGGAATCGAAAGTGCTACCATCTTTCCCCAGCCCCCAGTCGGGCCTGCCCACCGCAGCGCCTCGGGCGAAGGTGGGAGTCCCCATTACCCGATTCACATGACTTTAACCCAACTCCAATCGGAAATAGATTCCCTGAACCCGCAGTCGGCGCCGCGAGCTCGGATCTTCTCGCGTTCGGAAAATGGCATCGGGGACACGCCGGGCAAGCTCGGAATCCTGGATGCCTCGTTCAACCCTCCGACCCGGGCACACGAAGCACTTGCGGCGGACGCCAGGAAAGCCCTCGGCCTGGACGAGGTTCTCCTAATGCTGTCACGTGCCAACGTCGACAAGGCAATTACCGGAGCATCGTTGGGCCAACGCCTCGAAATGATGCTTCGCTGGGCCGACTCCGCAGACGCCATGTCAGTTGGAGGATGCAGCCACGCCCGATTCGTCGACAAGGCGTTCGCCCTCCGCCCTCACTACCCCCCTGAAACCGACCTGACCTTCATCCTCGGCTTCGACACCCTCGAACGGCTCTTTGATCCTCGCTACTACACGGACATGAAGTCCGAGCTGTCGGTGTTCTTCCACGACTGCCGAGCGGCGGTAGCCAACCGGGGCGACCAGGACCCGGAGGACATTCACCGTTGGCTGGAGAGGCCTGAGACGAGTCCATTCGCTCACTGCATCGACGTCTTCAGCGTGCCACCCGACATCGCCGCAATGTCATCAACCGAAGTTCGCAACCGATGCGCAGACAACCAGCCCATTGGGCACCTGGTGCCTAAGGGTGTCGCTGCGTACGTTGCCGAAGCCGGCCTCTACACGGCCCCGTGAAGGAATAGACAGTCAGTTGCAGGAACCAGGCAACCTTGAGAGGTGGAGGAGTGTCTCATATCTGGGAACCTGGACTCGGAGAACGCCGCCTCCAACCGTGAACAGGACCAATCGCCTGATGCTAGCACAGTCACGAATCGATGTACGGAAGGATCACATATTGCCACCGATGGCAATAATGGGCACCCAATCTTCCTCACAACCGCGAACACCTTGTGGTATCTATAGGAATGAAGGCCCGGGCGCCAAAAGTGTTTACCCTCACCAGGACAAAGCCGAATGAAGCGCCATGAAAGACAGCTGCTGAAGGCTCTCCGTCGCGGAGACCGATCAGTCCAGATTCAGCTCATCGACCAGAACTACAAGGACGTCTATCGGTACCTGTTGCAACTGGCCCAGGTTCGGGAGGAGGCAGAAGACCTCACCCAGAACGCATTTGCGAAAGGGTGGACTTCACTGGAACCCTTCCAGGGCAGAGCGTCGTTCAGGACCTGGCTTCTCTCCTTTGCGGCCGGCGCAAGCTTCGGGTTTGGCGTAGGATTTCGCATCAGTCCCAGGATCTCGCTCTTCGCCGAAGGAAGCTACGACATCGGGTTTTCCGAAATTGAACCTCTCCGCATGATTCCCATCCGCATCGGCGTTCGCCTGCACAGCATTCCTGGTAAACCTCGGATTTTTCTGTAAGCCTCGCATCGACACAGTATCGGCCTCGCTTCCATCCTCACAACGATATCGGGCCGTCTTCTACACTCCGTCATTCCCCCCCAACGACATCACACTCCCCCCTCGATCGTCCGCCACAACTTGTCAGCGCTGACCCACCCTCCACCTCCCGCCTCGCTCAAGCGG
>Ga0114996_10004329_pt1 | contig 17138 bp, 27 predicted proteins | sample ArcticOcean_MG_C_4_FD_87039 | JGI IMG/M metagenome (GOLD analysis project Ga0114996, IMG submission 87039) | Marine microbial communities from western Arctic Ocean - ArcticOcean_MG_CB4_134 | ecosystem: Environmental > Aquatic > Marine > Oceanic | place: Arctic Ocean: Canada Basin | collected...
GCCGAATCCGCGGTTACGTCTCGACGCTCCGCAAAAACGACCTGAAAATCCTGGACGGCATCCAATCCGCCTTCCACCAGTCCCCCAACCGGCCAGCGCACATCTTCGTCACTGGGTAGTTACTGAAAATGTTTGATTCGGGAGTCAAATTGCAAATTCGTGGCCGCGTTCGGACACACTTTTCTCGGCGGCTACGCGCCATTTTATGACGAAAGTTCGACCTATTTTGTAAATCGTTAGAATCTATGGAAAGTCGTTCGCCCGTTCGTTGACAAAACCCGGGGGGCTCACTACTATATCTGGCTTCCCGCACTGTCTGGGCGGAGTGCGGTCTTGACGTAAATCTTTTGAGAAGGGTTGTTTGGAGTGGCAGGGGCAAGTCAGGAGCGGATCCGAATCCGCATGGAAGCATACGACCACTCGGTACTCGATCAGTCGGCGACCGACATTGTCGGCACGGCGAAGAGGACCGGGGCGATCGTGCATGGGCCAATCCCACTGCCGACCCGGATCGAGCGATATACGGTGTTGCGAAGTCCGCACATCGACAAGAAGTCGCGAGAACAGTTTGAAATCCGCACTCACAAGCGGTTGATTGATATCGTCCAACCAACTGGCAAGACGATCGACGCTTTAAACAAGCTGTCGTTGCCTGCCGGGGTGGATATCAAGATTAAGGCGATTGCCGGCGAAGGTTGACGGAGATTTTCGGGCGGCGTTGTCGGTGAGAATGGGCGAGTTGCCAGATCTTGGCTGATGCCCGCACGATGTGAGCCGGGATGGGGCAATTGCGTCTCTTCTGGGTGATTTTACAGAGATTAGCTGCGCCGGCGGGGCTTGTGGCCTTGCGGCAGCTAGAAGAAAGAGGCGGATTGATGCCAGTCGGATTGCTCGGCCGCAAGGTTGGAATGACGCAAGTGTACGACGAGGCGGGCGACTTGGTTCCCGTCACGGTCATAGAGGCCGGTCCGTGCGTTGTGTTGCAGTTGCGGTCTATTGAGTCCGATGGCTATGAGGCGGTTCAGCTGGGGTTTGGCGACAAGCCTCGGCGTCTTGCCAGTCGTAGCGAGCGTGGCCATGTGGTGGCGTTGGGTAGCAAGCGGCAGAAGCGGCTTGTTGCTGCGGGTGGTGAGTCGTTGCCAAGGGCGGGCTGTGAGCCAAAGCGGTTTGTGCGTGAATTTCGTACCGACGGTGAAGAACACGGCCTGGATGTTGGCCAGGAGCTTGGCGTTGACGTTTTTGCCGATGTTCCGTTTGTTGATGTGCTTGGCGTCAGCAAGGGCCGCGGGTTCGCTGGTGTGATGAAGCGTCATAACTTTTCTGGGCAGCGTGCCAGTCATGGCGTGAAGCGGGTGCATCGGCATGGCGGCTCTATTGGTATGAGTGCTGACCCGGCGAGAGTCCTGCGGGGAACAAAAATGCCGGGTCGATATGGCAATGCTCACCGCACGGTTCGCCACCTTAAGGTGGTTCGCGTTGATGGAGAAAGCAATCTACTGTTGGTCAGGGGCGGGGTCCCCGGCCCGAACGGTAGCGAGTTGATTATTCGGCATACAAATCGGCGAACTGGCCGAGGTAAGGCCTGACGGTTGGGGCGGTTGCCGCTGCGGTGGCGTGGCCGAAGCTTCTAATGTTGAGCAGCGTGGATTCTGAACGATGATATCTGTACCGGTTCGCGATCAGTCGGGCAACGACGTCGGAACATATGACTTTGACCCTGCCGAGTTGGCCGGTTCGATTAACAAGCAATTGTTGCATGACGTTGTCGTCATGTACGAGGCGAACCGCCGTGTTGGCACGGTGAAAACGAAATCTCGCGGCCAGGTGAGGGGCAGTACGGCTAAGCTGTATCGCCAAAAGGGAACGGGTCGCGCTCGTGCGGGAAGCTCGAGAACACCGGTTCGTCGTGGCGGCGGCCACGCCTTCGCCAAGCGGCCACTCGACTGGAGCTATCGCCTGCCTAAGAAGGCAGTGCGGCTCGCGACTCGGATGGCTTTGTTGAGCAAGTTTCTTGACGGCGAGGCAACAGTGCTTGACGGGCTGAAAATTGATGTCCCGAAGACGCGGGTTTTTGCCGACATGTTGAAGTCGCTGGGGGTGTCGGAGACGACGTGCTTGCTGGCGATTGATGGTTATGACGCGAACATCTTGAGGTCGTCGCGGAATATCCCCGGGATTGAGGTGTCGTCGGCTGCTGAGCTGAACGCGTACGGCCTTTTGCATCAGAAACAGTTGCTTGTTACGAGGGAAGCCTTGGATCGCTTGCGTGGCGTGTCGTCCGCAGATGTTGCGACTTAGGGTTGATTGCTGGATTGGGTGTTGATCGGAAATGGCGATGGCTGGCAAAAGCAATACAACAAAAAACGATAAGCAGGTTGGTGTGACCCTGGAGCCATACCAGGTGATTCTGCGTCCGCTGGTGACGGAGAAGGGGACACACCTTTCCGAGCATTACAACTCATACACCTTTGCTGTCAGTCAGCAGGCGACAAAGACGGATATCAAGCGAGCCGTAGAAGCTCTATGGGACGTGCGAGTCGTGAAGACGCGAACCCAGAATCGGCAGGGGAAGCCCCGGCGACATCGGGCGGCGATGGGCCGCACGAAAGACTGGAAAAAGGCAATCGTTCAGCTGCACGATGAGGACCGGATTGCGTTCTTTTAGGTCTTGCCCATCGGCCGAGGGGTCGATCGGAAGACTGAATTTCATGACGGCAGGCGAGCGAGACAGGTTGGATAACGATGGGCATTCGGCACTACAAACCAATAACACCCGGGCGACGCGGCGCGACAGTCAGCGATTTCTCTGAAATCACTGACCGCAAGCGGCGGCCGGAGAAGTCGCTCACATCGCGCGCCAAGAAAAAGGGTGGACGCAACAATCAGGGTAAGATTACATCCAGACATCGTGGCGGTGGTCACAAGCGGTTGTATCGCGTGATTGACTTCAAGCGAAACAAGGATGCGATTCCGGCACGGGTGGCTGCAATCGAGTATGATCCGAATCGGTCGGCGAGAATTGCGTTGTTGTTTTACGCAGATGGTGAAAAACGCTATATTCTTGCTCCGCAAGGTTTGGCGGCCGGAGATCAGGTGGTGAGTGGTCCGGATGTTGAGCCGGTGGTCGGCAATGCGATGCCGCTCGAAAAGATTCCGCCTGGAACAGCGGTTCATAATATCGAGATGCAGCCTGGTCACGGTGGCCAGCTTTGCCGCAGTGCCGGAACGTCGGCCGTTATGAACGCACGCGAGGGTCGCTGGGCGCAGATCACTTTGCCTTCGGGTGAGGTTCGGCGGTTGCCGAGTGGTTGTCGCGCAACAATCGGCGAGATCGGTAATTCAGAACACAGTAGTATTGTCCTCGGAAAAGCTGGTCGGAAGCGATGGATGGGGCGACGGCCGCACGTTCGAGGGACGGCGATGAATCCGGTGGCTCACCCGATGGGTGGCGGTGAAGGCCGGAGTGCCGGTGGACGACATCCATGTAGTCCGACCGGAAAGCTCGCGAAGGGTGGGCACACACGGAAACGCCGCAAGGCATCGTCGAAGGCGATTATTCGCCGTAGGAAATCGAGACGGTACGGAACCTTGAAGACCTGATCGGCTTCGTGGGTTTTGTTCGGGCGGTTTTTAAACGTTGAAATTGGCAGATTCTCAGTCAGGCGGAAATTATGGGACGGTCACTGAAAAAGGGCCCGTATGTCGATGAAAAGCTGCTGAAGAAAATTGCGCAGCGTGATTCGTCTGGAAGTCGTGAGCCAATTAAAACATGGGCACGGCGATCAACGATTGCACCGGAATTCATCGGCCATACTTTTTTGGTTCATAACGGCCGGGCACATATTACGGTCTATGTGACCGAAGAGATGATTGGTCACAAGCTTGGTGAGTTTGCTCCGACGCGAACGTTTCGCGGTCACGGGGCCAGAGGAAAACGATAATTGTCGAGACGCGAACGCAGCTTCGTGGATCAGCCGGAGAAATGGGGAGTTTGTGTGATGGCGTTGGTTCGTGCCTGTCATCGATATGCGAGAATCTCGCCGACGAAAGTCCGTCCGTTCACAGAAGTAATTCTTGGACAGACGGCTGCCGAAGGCTTGGACACGTTGAGGTACGTGCCGAATCGAGGGGCGCGCATGTTGGAAAAAGTGCTTCGAAGTGTGATTGCCAATGCTGAAGAGCGGCAGGTTCGCAATGTCGAGAAGCTGAAGATTGTGGAAGCAAGGGTCGATGGCGGCCCGATGTTCAAGCGGATTCGTCCGCGGGCACGGGGAATGGCTTTTACCATTCGTCGTCGGACATCGCATATTCACGTTGCTTTAGAAGCTCCCGAACTCGCCTGACGTTTGCAGGCAGCAATAACGGCAGCGAGACGAGTTAAATACAAGGACTAGCAGGATTATGGGTCAGAAAGTTCGACCGACCGGCTTCCGGGTTGGTATCACAGAAGATTGGCGCAGCCGTTGGTACGCGTCGAAGAAGGAATTCGGCTCCCTGTTAGTCGAAGACTTCAAGTTGCGGAAGTTCATCAAGACAAAATATAAGTTTGCCGGCATCTCGAAAATTGTCGTCGAACGCACACGCGATCAAGTGGTGGTTCACCTTCATACGGCTCGGCCGGGAATCATTATTGGTCGCAAGGGGCAGGAAGTCGATCGGCTGAAGTCGGAGTTGGAAGAGTTGACCGGCCGGCGAATGGAATTGAAGATTGTTGAAGTGAATAATCCGAACCGCAGTGCGGTCCTGGTTTCAGAGGATATTGCCCAGCAACTCTCCAAGCGCGGCAGCTTTCGCCGCACGATCAAGCGGACGCTCGATCAGGTGATGGATGCCGGCGTGTTCGGCATTAAGATTGAGTTGTCCGGGCGACTGGGCGGATCGGAAATGTCCCGCAAGGAGAAGGCGAGTCGGGGGTCTATCCCCCTGTCGACTTTGCGGCGGCATATTGATTATGGTTTTACAGTGGCAAATACGACCCAGGGTTCAATCGGCGTAAAAGTCTGGATTGACCTCGGGGACTATGCGGACGAGGAGAGTGGCGATGGCGCTAATGCCCAAGCGGGTCAAACACCGCAAAAGCCAAAGAAGGCGCATAAAAGGTAACGCGACGCGGGGAAATACCGTTGTCTTTGGCGACTGGGGCTTGCAGTCCTTGGAACCAGGTCACATTTCCGCCTCGACGATTGAAGCGTGTCGAATTGCTGCTACGCAATATGTACGCGGTGAGGGGAAGTTGTATATTCGCATCTTCCCGCAAAAGTCGGTGACGTCGCGGCCTTTGGAAACGCGGATGGGTAAAGGTAAAGGCGAGCCGGATCACTGGGTGGCTGTAGTCAAGCCAGGAACGGTTTTGTTTGAATTGTCAGGAGTTGGTGAAGATGCGGCGCGGGAATGTTTCGCTCGGGTGGCATACAAGCTGCCGCTGAAGGTGAGGCTCTTGGGGCGTCGGCCAACAATTTGAATTGAGGTCCGATCGTCGGGCAATAATACGGCAGATCGACAGGCAGGCAGATAGCGAGAATTGAGCGATGTCAACGGCTGCGGAATTACGTGAAATGAATGACGAGCAGTTGGCGTTCGCGTTGCGCGACACGCGCGACGAGTTGTTTCGCCTGCGATTTCAAGCGGCGACGGAACGGCTGGATGCACCGGGCAACTTAAGGCGACTGCGTCGCGATATTGCTCGCGTTCTGACAATTCAGCGTGAGCGAGAATTGAGTGCGGCCACAGCTGACGCTGAGGCATAATTGGTCAGAGCTGGATTGGCAGCATTTTTAGCGGCAGTGAAGGCGAGAACAGATGAAGAGAAAACTGGTGGGTGTTGTCACCAGCGACAAAATGAACAAGTCGCTTCGCGTGGAAATCGAGCGGCGGTTTGCGCATCCGATGTACGGCAAGATCGTACGGGGGCGCACCGTTTGCCACGTCCACGATGAGGAAAATGTTGCTCACACGGGAGACACTGTCGAGATTATCGAATGTCGTCCGCGATCGAAAACAAAGCGGTGGGATCTTGTGCAGGTTGTGAAGTCGCCGGTGCTGGCGGGAGCAGAGCTGAAGCCGCAGGACGACAGTCTGGATACAACAACCGAAGAAGCCACGGATTCTGCGAACGAATAGTTCTACAGACGAGCAATAGTCAGGTCTTCTCATGATTCAAATGCAAACAACTCTCGACGTCGCCGATAACTCGGGCGCGAAGTTGGTGCGGTGTATTAAGGTGCTTGGTGGCTCAAAGCGGCGGTTCGCCAGCTTGGGTGACATCATTGTTGTCAGTGTGCAAAAGGCAAGCCCTGGCAGTCCGGTCAAGAAGGGCGAAGTGGTTCGGGGCGTTATTGTTCGGTGCCGTAAGGAAACACGCCGTTCCGATGGCAGCTACGTCCGCTTCGACACGAACGCGATTGTGTTGATCGACGGCGATGGAAACCCGCGCGGGTCACGAATCTTCGGTGCTGTTGCTCGTGAGTTGCGGAGCCGAAATTTTATGAAAATTATCAGCCTGGCAAGTGAGGTAGTCTGAACGATGAAGATTCGACGCGGTGACTCAGTTGTCATCACCACTGGCGAAGATGCGGCTCAGGCACCGCGGCGCGTGACGCAAGTTCTCGCTGGCGGCCGAAAGGTTGTTGTTGAGGGCGCCAATCGCGTGTTGAAGCATGTTCGTCGCGGTCATCCCAAGAGTCCGCAGGGCGGGCGATTGAACCTTGAGATGCCGATTGACAGCTCAAATGTCATGCTTTACTGTGGCGCGTGCAGCCGTGGTGTGCGTGTTGGCTGTCGTTATAGCGACGACGGTGCCAAGGAGCGGTTTTGCCGGTCCTGCAGTCAGTCGCTTGGCGCAGTCAGCCCGGCAAAAACGAGCCGTGCGGAAAAATCGTAGGCGTCCTCGTTCGGTGGGGCATAGACAGTATCGGTTTTCTGCAATTTGTGATGCTTCGGTCATAACCGGCAGCGGTCAACCGAAGACACGATAGTGAATTGAATTCAGTTTCTCAGAACAATTAATCGGCGCGCGTTAATATCATGGTCAGGCTGCTCGAACAATACCGAAGTCAAGTCGTTCCCGCACTCAAAGAGAAGCTGGGGCGCGACAACATCCATTCGCTGCCGCGATTGCAGAAGATCGTTGTCAACATGGGGGTCGGGCGGGCCGTACAGGACCGTAAGATTCTCGACGAGGTAACGGCACAGCTCGCACAACTCACCGGCCAAAAACCACAAATCACCCGTGCACGTAAGTCGGTGGCGGCGTTTAAGTTGCGTGAGGGCAACGAGGTGGGCTGCCGCGTGACACTGCGGGGGCACCGGATGTATGAGTTTCTCGATCGGTTGATTACGCTGGTTCTGCCTCGTGTCCGCGATTTCCGCGGGTTGAGCCCGAAGGCGTTTGATGGTCGCGGGAATTACAGTTTGGGTTTGAACGAACAGATGGTTTTCCCCGAAGTCAATCCGGACTCGGTGAAGAACACTCAGGGTATGAACATCACGATTGTTTCCACGGCGAAAACCGATGATGAGGGACGCGCGTTGCTGCGGGAATTTGGCATGCCGTTGCAGCCCGATTGATGCTGATAGCGGTGCGTGCCTGTTCGTGTAGCGGAATCTGAAGACGCTTTGGAAAAACGAAAAAGAGGACAGATGCCTTCGGGCTGAATATCGTGTTGAGATCGACTGTCGCTCTCGAACGAATCATAGGCCGGTTGTGCTGGAGTTGAAACGAGAATAATGGCAAGTAAGGCAAAGATTGAAAAGGCGAACCGGACGCCGAAGTTCAGCTCACGAAGCGAGCGTCGTTGCCAGTTGTGCGGTCGGCCGCGGGCGGTCTATCGCAAGTTTAAGGTGTGTCGCATCTGTTTTCGCGACCTCTGTCTGGACGGCCTTGTGCCGGGTGCAAGAAAGGCGAGTTGGTAACGCGATTGGCCGATTCGGCGTGTGCCGACGGTAGCGAGCTTTGCCAAACAGTAATTGATTCGCCACAGGAATTTTCGAACTATGATGACCGACCCCATTGCAGACATGCTGACTCGGATCCGCAACGCGGTTTCGATTGAGAAGCCGTTCGTTGATATGCCGTCGTCGAAAGTGAAGATCGGCATCGCCGAAGCGCTTCAGCGCGAAGGGTATATTTGGGACTTTGAAGTCGTTGAGCAGTCGCCGCAGAACGTATTGCGGGTGAACCTGAAATACGGTCCGAACGGCGAACTGGTGATTCAGCACATTCAGCGAACAAGTAAGCCGGGCTGTCGCGTCTATTGTGGCGTCCGCAGCACGCCTGAGGTGCTACAGGGCCTGGGAGTTTCGATCCTTTCCACGAGCCAGGGGGTTTTGAGTAATCGCGAAGCCCGTTCAAAGGGCGTCGGTGGTGAGGTACTCTGCACGGTTTGGTAGTAGCGTGAGGGTGCGTGGCGTCGAGACCCGTGGTCTGTTTTATCGAGAGATTGACTGAGCAATGTCCAGAATTGGTAAAAAACCGATCCCCATCGAGAGTGGCGTTGATATCGCTATTCAGAATGGAACGATCGTCGTCAAGGGGAAGCACGGCGAACTGTCGCTTTCGTGGCATCCCAACATGACGGTTGAATACGACAGCGATACACGGCAGGTTTGTGTAACGCGACCGAACGATCATCGTCAGAACCGCGCACTGCATGGGTTGACGCGGAGCTTGATTAACAACATGGTTTGCGGCGTAACCACGCCGTTCGAAAAACGGCTGGAAATTGTCGGTGTCGGTTACAACGCGACGATTCAGGGGAAGATCATACGTCTTCAGGTCGGCTATGCAAACACCGTAGAGTTGCCCATTCCCGATATCGTCAATTGCGAAACTGTCGATCCGACACACGTTGTGCTGAAAAGCGTCGATAAGCATGCGGTCGGTCAGTTTGCGGCGAACATTCGCGCGGTGCGGCCCCCGGAACCCTATAAGGGTAAAGGGATTCGTTACCAGAACGAGCACGTTCGACGCAAGGCGGGCAAGGCATTCGCCAGCGGCGGCTAAAATTATTGTACCCCTAAGCAGGGCTTGGGGGCGAGTTGTTGGTTTCTGATGAGCTGACAACCTGGCAGGCGATCTTTACAAGCAGACACTCGTGTAGAGCCAGATTGAACAATGAAGGTTGAAAAACAAATTGCAAAGCGGCGGAATCGCCGGGGGTTGCGGATCGGCAATCGAGTACGTCGTTCGGCGCATGGCCGCCCTCGACTTTCGGTCTACCGCAGCAACAAGCATATTTATGCCCAGATTATCGATGACGGGCTGGGGCAGACATTGGCGTCTGCGGCAACCGTCGAAAAGGATCTGAACGGCGGGGGCGCCGGTGGCAATAAGGCGGCCGCCGAGGCCGTTGGAAAACTGCTGGCCGAGCGAGCCGTCGAAAAAGGAATTCGACAGGTGGTGTTCGATCGGGGCAACAATAGATATCATGGCCGCGTTGCGGCATTAGCAACAGCAGCCCGCCAAGCGGGCCTGGAGTTTTAAGTTCTCAATAGAGTATTCACGGAGAGGCCTCGGGAGGCGCTCATCTGTGAATTGGGGAGAAGACCAACGTGGCGAGTGACGGACGAGGCGACAATCCCGAAAACGTTGTGCAGATCAGGCGATGTGCATGCGTGGTAAAAGGCGGCCGACGGTTCAGCTTTACGGCTATGGTTGTCGTTGGGGACAAGAAGGGGCGGGTCGGTTGGGGATATGGCAAAGCCATCGAAGTTCCCCTGGCGGTTGAAAAAGCCGTCAAAGTTGCCAACCGCAGCATGGTCGAGTTTCCCATCAGCGAAACGACAATTCCGCATCAGGTCATCGGTCGCTTTCGCGCGGCGCGCGTGCTGCTTTTGCCGGCACGTCCCGGTACAGGAATTATTGCCGGCGAATGCGTGCGGGCAGTGGTTGAGTCGGCCGGCTACACCGACATTCTCACCAAGAGTTACGGGTCGAACAATCCAATCAATCTGGTCAAAGCAACATTTGATGCGCTGAGCCAGCTGCGGACACGAGATATGGTCGCGCGGCTCAGGGGAGTCGAAGTCGGATGATTTTAAGCGATGTCCATCAGGGAATTCACAAGCACCGCGACCGCAAGCGTGTCGGCCGAGGTCCCGGTTCGGGGCACGGCAAGACGAGCGGCCGCGGACACAAGGGATATTACAGCCGGGCCGGTGCCTCTCGCAGGATCGGTTATGAAGGCGGGCAGATGCCGTTGGCTCGGCGAATTGCCAAGCGCGGCTTCAGTAACGCCCGTTTCGCCACGAAGACGCTGATTTTCAACCTCGATACGCTCGAAAAGGCATTCGAAGCTGGCGATACGGTAAGTCCGGAGTCGCTGGCCGAAAAAGGGTTGGCAAAAGGCACGTTTGACGTTATTAAGATTCTGGGCAACGGCGAACTGACCAAGAAACTCACCGTGACTATCCACGGGTTCTCCGCCAGTGCCGAAGAAAAAATCGTTGCGGCTGGTGGAACAGTCGAACGCATTTCGGCCATTTAAAGGATCATCCACGGCCGTCTTCGGTCCCAATGACCGCAACCGACGTCGAACAGGGACTCTTCGGCAATGCTTTCAAAACTCTTTACGGTCTTCAAAATTCCCGAATTGCGGCAGAAGATTCTGCTGACATTGTTTCTGCTGGCCGTTTACCGCATGGGATTCGCGATCCCGTTGCCGTTCATCGATCAAGAAGTGATGAACGCCAGTATCGAGAAACTGCGGGGCGGGAGTGGGCTTGGTTCGCTCATTCAAATGGTCTCGCTGTTCTCGGCGTCGAACATTGGCAATAGCACAATCTTCGGCTTGGGCATCATGCCCTATATCTCCGCGTCGATTATCTTCCAGCTTCTGGGCAGCGTTTATCCGCCGCTTGAGAAGCTGCAGAAAGAAGGCGAGGCGGGGCGGAGAAAAATCAATGAATATACCCGTTATGCCACCGTCCTGATTTGCCTTGTGCAAAGTTACTTCTGGATTAAGGCAATTTCTGGCGGCTTCGGCCAGGCTGGAGGCGGTTGGATCCTCAAAGAGTACGACACGTTCTGGTTCCACATGGTCGGCACAGTGACCATGACCACCGGTACGCTGTTTCTCATGTGGATTGGTGAGCAGGTTGACGCCTACGGTATTGGCAACGGGATTTCGTTGCTGATTATGGCCGGAATTCTGGCACGTATGCCTGCGGCCGCCCAGTCTCTCATTGCGCCGGCATTTACCAACGGTGTGGCACTCGGTGGCAGTGCAACGGGTGCGGTCGATCCGGTGAAGTTATTGATGCTTGCCTGTCTATTCGTCGGGGTTGTGATCTGGATCATCGCGATCACGCAGGGGCAGCGTCGAATTCCGATTCAGAGTGCTAAACACGTCCGCGGACGGCGCGTAATGGGTGGACAGCGGCAGTCGCTTCCATTGCGAGTCAACCAGGCCGGCGTGATGCCGATCATCTTCGCATCCAGTTTGTTGATGTTCCCGATGTTCATCTTTCAGCAAGCGACGAAATGGTGGCCTTACACAGAGGCGGGTGGGTTTGCCCAGTGGTGGGCCAGCAGTATGGACAGCATGTCGCGAGTTTTCGGTGCCGATCGCGGATTCGTCTATAACTTGTGCTATATCGGCTTGATCTACTTCTTCTGTTACTTCTGGACGGCGATTACGTTCAATCCGAAGGACATGGCAGAGAATCTGAAAGATTACGGCAGTTTCATCCCGGGCTATCGTCCTGGAGCGCGGACTGCCAGTTACCTGGAATCGGTTATGGTTCGCATCACGTATGTGGGTGCGGCATTTTTGGCGCTCGTGGCCGTCATTCCCACAATTATCGCAATGTCGATGGGGATTGACTTTCTAATCGCCAGTTTTTATGGCGGTACCGGGCTGCTCATTGTGGTGTCGGTTGCGCTCGATCTGGTTCAGAAGATCGACAGCCATCTCGTCATGCGTAACTATTCCGGCCTGTTGGAAGCAGACGAGTAACTGGGAATTCTCGCTGAATTCCCATCGCTGCAGTCCAATGGATCGAAGTCTCAGCGGTACCTTTTTGCCGCAGTTTTAGTCTCTTAGCCATTTCGGTGATACGTTCGCCGACCGGTTTCATGATTGTTCTGAAGACACCAGACGAAATTGAGTTCATGCGTCTCGCTGGCGAGGTGGTCGCCGACGCGCATCATCTCATCGAAGAGATGCTCGCGCCTGGTGTAACGACGGCTGAACTGGATGCCGCCGTCGAATCCTTGTTCAACGAGCGCGGGGCGACCCCGCTGTTTAAGGGGTATCCGGGAGAAGTTCCATTTCCGGCAGTCTCTTGCATTTCCGTAAACGAAGAAGTCGTTCACGGGATTCCAGGCGAACGCACGATCTGCGAGGGAGACATTGTCAGTTTTGATACCGGTTGCCGGCTGAACGGCTGGTGTGCCGATGCCGCCTGGACATATCCCGTCGGCAAGATGGACGCCGCGAACGCCGACCTGCTGCGGGTTGGAGAAGCGGCCTTGTGGTCATCGATAAATGAACTGTCGCGGCAGGCGACGTGGTTTGATGTGGCGCGGATCGTATCGCAGCAGGTCACGCGTGCTGGTTTTTGTTTGATTGAAGATTTTGTCGGGCACGGAATTGGGCGGGAAATGCACGAAGACCCGCAGGTTCCCAGTGTTGTGGATGGCGAGGATGCCGAGACCGATTTTGCGCTTGAGCCGGGCTTGGTAGTGGCCATCGAGCCGATGGTCACTGCGGGGACACCCGATGTTGTTCTCTGCGACGACTACTGGACGGTTGAAACCGAAGATTTTTCTCCCTGCGTGCATTTTGAACACAGTATTGCGATGACGGACGATGGTCCCGTGGTCTTGACTGCGGGAGTCGGCCGTCCATGCACAACAAACCAAGGCTGATTGCAGGTCTTCTCTCGCAAATTCGAGAGAATTCTGTTTTCCTTCGCTTGAGATTTGGGCGGTTAGACGCTTATAATCTCCGAATTCTCCACGTAGAGGGTCTATTCGATGAAAGTTAGAGCCAGCGTCAAGCGGATGTGCGAGAATTGTAAGCTCGTTCGTCGCAAGGGACGCCAGTACGTCATTTGTTCTTCCAACCCGCGACATAAGCAGCGGCAGGGATGAGGCGCGTTGTGCGCCGTTGCCTGTTACTGCTAATCGGTGTTTTCGCCGATGATTGATTCACCAGAGAGTGCATTATGCCACGTATTCAGGGTGTTGACGTTCCAAATCCAAAGCCGACTTATATCGCTTTGACCTATTTGTTTGGGATTGGTCGCACGCAGTCGATTGGGATTTGTTTCGCGTTGGGAATCGATCCGCAACGGAAGGCGAAAGAGCTGACCGAAGACGAGATCGCGCGGATCAACAATCACCTTGAAAACGAACATATGATCGAGGGTGCGCTGCGTCGACATGTGCAGCAGAACATCGCGCGGCTGCGCGACGTGCATACGTACCGCGGATTGCGTCATCGTCGCGGGCTGCCTGTGCGTGGGCAAAGAACGCGTACAAACGCACGGACGCGGAAGGGTGCGAAGAAGACAGTCGCCGGCAAGAAGGGCGTGAAGGACATGCGGCACTAAGTGCGGTGTGTCGTTTTTGTGTCATGTGTGGTTTTTGAAATTAGCGTACCCCGCGCGACAACGTGCGGTTACTGAAAATCGACAGGAGAAGCGGACGTGGCGAAATCGAAGCGGCGCAAGATTCGGCGAAATGTTAGTCGTGCGATTGCGCACGTTAAGGCCACTTTTAATAACACAACCATCACCATCACCGATCCGAATGGTGAGGTGCTGTGCTGGGCGACGGCGGGGACTGTTGGCTTCAAAGGAAGCCGCAAGAGTACTCCATTCGCTGCACAACGGGCGGCGGAAACGTGTGCCGAGCGGGCTGCAAAATTCGGCGTGCGAGAAATGGAAATTCGCGTTAAGGGGCCGGGATCAGGTCGTGAGAGCGCCATTACCGGTTTGCAGAACGCTGGCATTTCGATTAAGGCAATCGAAGATGTGACACCGCTTCCGCACAATGGCTGCCGTCCTCCCAAGAAACGGCGAGTGTGACAGAAATTATCGCGTCGGTACCCATCTGGGCACAGACGTTTCAATGGGCTTGGTGTGGTCGGCATGGAAGCTTTTGCTTTTCGATCACCAAAAGAACCAAGTCGAAATGATTGGCCTGATTTAGGTTGTTGCCTTCTCGGGCGTTGATCGAACAATTTTCACAGATCCGGTAGTCGAGACTTATCTCGCACCGGGGGGCAGACAGGACCGGAGACAACACATGCGTATCCGATGGCGTGGTTTGGAACTTCCCAGCCGAGTGGCTCTTGATACTGATACGGCAACGCCGACCTATGGGGCCTTTGTTGCCGAACCATTCGAGCGCGGATTTGGTGCGACAATTGGCAATAGCCTGCGCCGCATCCTGCTTTCCAGTCTCGAGGGAAGCGCCGTTTCCCGCGTGAAGATTCAGGGCGTTCAGCACGAATTTGCGACCATTCCCGGCGTCGTCGAAGACGTGGTTGATATTTGCCTCAACCTGAAATCATTGATCATCAAGAATCACAGTTCGTCGGAACGTATTCTGCGTATCGAACGGCATGAACGCGGAGTTGTCACCGGTGCCGATGTCATTACCGACGACAAATGTGAGATCGTCAACAAAGACCTGCTGATCGCGACCATGACCGACGATGTTCCGCTCAACATTGAGTTGACCGTTAAGAATGGTCGCGGATACGTTCCGGCTTCCGAGCAGAAAGATGAGTTCGGCGGGCAGGAGCAGGATGTGATTCCTCTCGATTCGACATTCACCCCTGTCGTTCGCGTGCGATACAAGAACGAAGACACGCGGGTTGGCCAGCGAACCAACTACGACAAGTTGACCATGGAGATTTGGACCGACGGCACGATCACGCCGGAAATGGCGTTGGTCGAAGCGGCCAAGATTATGCGGAAGCACCTCAATCCGTTCATCACGTATCGTGAACCGGGTCCGGAGCTTCCCCCCGATGGTGGCTTGAAGGGTATGGCCGATGCCACCGGTTACTCGCCACTCGATTTGGAATTGGAAGAGAAACTCAACCAGAGTCTGGCCGAACTCAACCTTTCGGTTCGAGCGACCAACTGCCTCGAATCGGAAGGCATCAACACAGTTCGCGACCTGGTCATCCGTGCCGAAGATCAATTGCTGCAGGTTCGCAATTTCGGCGAAACCACGCTGCACGAAGTCCGCGAACGGCTCGATGTGATTGGCTTGCGGCTCGGCATGAAAGTGCCGGAATCGACGATATCGGGTTAATTGGTGGCTTACCCTCGGTTGCCTGATTGGCTGCCAAGTCGTTCAACAGCCGTTACAAGTTCTTAGTTCAGTGCGTTTTATCTGAAGATCGTGAACTCCCATGAGACACCGCATGCGTGGCCGCAAGCTCGGCCGCAATTCATCGCACCGTAAGGCTATGTTCCGCAACATGGCATGCAGTCTGATTCGATCCGTCCGCGTGGATGAGGACGACGATCAGCGGCCCAAGGTGCCAGGGCGAATTGTGACGACGCTGGCCAAGGCCAAAGAGTTGCGCCCAATCGTTGAGAAACTCGTGACGTTAGCCCGCAAGGCGGCACCGCACGAAGAGCGTGCCAAAGAATTTGCCACGTCGGCTGAACGAAACACTGCCGAGTGGAAGAGTTGGCGCGAGTCGGAACAGTGGAACAAATGGAATCAGGCAATCGCCCCGGCCGTCACGATTCGTCGCCGTGCGTTTGCTAAATTACGTGACAACCAGGCTGTCGATGTTCTGTTCGACGAACTGGTCGAGCGGTTTGAAGGTCGTCCCGGCGGGTACACCCGCGTGATTCGTCTGGCGACGGTGAGGCTGGGCGATGCAGGAAAGCAAGCGTTGATCGAGTTTGTCGGCGAGCGAGATCGCGTCCGCAGCAAACGGAGTGCTCCCGTCGTAACCGAAGAAGAGCAGACGCAGGACACCCCGGCGGCTGAGGAAACGGCCGAGGCCAGCGATCAGGCGGCCGAAGCATCGTCGGAAGCTGGTGATGAAGGCGAAAGCAAGAGCGAATAGCGGCATTTGACCGACCGCACGGTACGGCTGTTGCAGAAAGGATTCGCAACATGTCTCACGTTGGTCCGTTGGAATCGAGTGGCCCGTTTGACTTCAGCTGGGCGATGCGCCGTCTGTGCGAGGACGTTTGCGCACGGCTGGAACCGTTTCGCCACATCCGCATGGATGAAGTCGCGGTCACCTTTGCCCAAGCCCGCCGCCGTGTTCCCCACGGTCTGCAGGCGAAGCTGACCCCCATGCGGTTCGAGAACGGGCAGCTCACCACCACACGCGGCAGGCGCCAATGGACCGTCCAACGGCTTTACACCGGCGATGGCGTAGACCGCCGCGAGCAGCTCTACATTCTCACATTCTATCTGCCGCGTTTTCTCGACCACGACCTACGTGAGAAGCTCATCACTGTGCTGCACGAGCTGTATCACATCAGCCCGCTGTTCGACGGCGACATCCGCCGCATGGGCGGACGCTACCACGTCCACTCGCACAGCCAGAAAGAATACGACCGCCTGATGGAAGTGTTCGTCGATCAGTACCTGGCGATGCGCCCGCCCGCGGCCGTCTACGGGTTCCTGCGGAAGAACTTCCGTCGGCTCAACACCGAACACGGCGGAGTCGTCGGCGTGAAAGTCCCCATCCCCAAGCTCATCGAAGTACCAGGTTCCCAATCGGCCTGATCGCCCCTTCCCAAATCCCACGGGCCGCGCCCCGTGGGATGCAGCGGCTCGAAGCGGGTGCGCCTTGTGTTGTTTGGGAGTCAATCATCGGCTGGCACATTACGAGGCAGTGGAACCATTTGCTTGCGCGGACGCTCTGATGGCTTGCACCACCACCTTACTACATGCGTCTTCGTTACTGCCCCGATTACCACGGTCTCACCCCTGGCGGCCGTCTCAACAACAGCGGCAGGCAAGTACAACTCTGCGAGCCCAATTGACGGGAATTCGACTGCGATGAATGGAGGCCCAACCAACCCAGAGGTATTGTCAAAACTTGTGTTCTTGAAGAGTTGAGAAAAAGCGGGGTATCCTGCTGAGGTAACCACACTTCAGCGGCCCGATAGGGGCACAAGGACACGCCATGAGCAAGATTACTACA
>Ga0114996_10004331_pt1 | contig 17133 bp, 15 predicted proteins | sample ArcticOcean_MG_C_4_FD_87039 | JGI IMG/M metagenome (GOLD analysis project Ga0114996, IMG submission 87039) | Marine microbial communities from western Arctic Ocean - ArcticOcean_MG_CB4_134 | ecosystem: Environmental > Aquatic > Marine > Oceanic | place: Arctic Ocean: Canada Basin | collected...
AAGATCCCAGAGCGCCATGTCGATGGCAGAAACGGATGAAGCGTCGACGCTGCGGCCGCGGTTTACCTTCATCCTTCGGCCTAATACGTCCCAATGCATATCGAGATTGTTCGGGTTCTTGCCTAGCAAGTACTTCTGAATGTCGTTGTGGATGTACGCCTCGATAGCGTCTGGCGAGAACGAGGTCTCTCCCAGCCCAACGAATCCATCTGAGCTATAAATCCGCGTCCACACAATCTCAGGATACTCAGGATTTCGTAGCGTTTCGATTCTGGTGATAACTGGTGCAGTTGCCATCTTGTTGCTCGTGATATTTGTGGCGAAAAAATACGCCTGATGCAGGAGCCATTATTTTGACTGCCCGGTGACCGCAGAAGGTTAACAAGCGAGATAGTGGTTGTGGGTTCACCTAGCATGAGATTTCAGAAAAGTTCAAAATTCAAGAACCCATGTCTTTCATCCAGGTAATAGTCCTCGCAGTAGTGCAGGGCATAACCGAGTTTCTACCGATCAGCAGTAGCGGCCACCTGATCCTTGGATCCTGGCTGTTCGATTGGCCCGACCAGGGAATCGTGTTCGATACAGCGGTTCACGTCGGAACACTCGCTGCTGTACTCGTTTACTTCAGGCGCGAGTGGATTCAGTTGATTACGGGGCTTGGTTCAAACCAACTTGTCGAAATCGACGATTCCGGCGGCGCTATTCGCGCAAGAAGGCTCGCCTTGCTGATCGTGGTAGGCACGGTTCCACTGGTGATTGGCGGCCTGCTGATGAAAGACAGTATCGAGGTTAATTTCCGCAGTCCTGAAGCCGTTGGCTGGCTTTTGATCGGAACAGCGGCAGCTCTATTAGTCGGAGAGTACGTTGGATCGAGATTACGGAATATTCCCTCTCTCAAAACGGCTGATGCAGGAATTATCGGTATCGTTCAAATAATTGCTGTGCTCCCGGGAGTGTCACGCTCTGGCGTCACAATGGTCGGCGGGCTTGCCGTCGGCATGACCCGCGACGCTGCCGCAAGATTTTCGTTGTTACTCGCCACTCCCGCTATTGCCGGCGCGGGGCTTCTGGTTGCCGTCGATGCCATTAACGACAACGACGGAACCGACTGGGGTGCCGCCGCGCTGGGTGCCGTGATTTCAGCGATAACCGCTTACTTCGTAATTGCCGGGCTGATGAAGCTTCTACGAAATGGGTCATTCCGACCGTTCATCGCCTACTGCGCAGTAGCAGGCATCGCCGTCGTCATAGCCCGAGCAGCCGGGGCGTAGCACCCCTCTGTCATTGCGAGGAGTCCGACGACGTGGCAATCACCAGCTTCGAGCAACGCTCCGTTCAATCGCGGCCCGAGTGACCATAGAAACATCTCGTCCTGAAATGAAGGGCTGGAGAGAGCGACCACTGATTGCCACGTCGCCTCAGAGCAGGCTCCTCCCAATGACAATGCAAGCCAAACTCCGCTAGTCGCTGGGCGACCGCTCCTCCCACGTCATGTCGCAGTTCTCGCAGTCTTCCTGCCACACGTGCACCGCGGGTGGCATCGCCACGGCAAACCTCAAGCTCATCTCGTCACCTTCAGTCACGATGTGATGAACGGTCCCGCGTGGAATCCACACAATATCGCCTTTTTGAGCGTGAATGATCTTGCCGCCAGTCAACTCCCACTTCAGCTTGCCCGCCATCACAAACCACCACTCGTCGAACTGAGCGTGCCAGTGAGCGTGGTTGCCCTGACCCGGCATTGAAGCGATTAGCGTTCCCCGGTTACGTTCATCCTCGATTAGCAGTTTCGACCATGGAGCAGGGCCCATCTGGTCGACGATACTCTGGATCTCGATGTGCATCATTCCGGGTCCGAACGACGCGTCGACACGAGGAGGTATCGGGCCCTCAACCACATCTTCGATAGCGGCTACTACACCTTCGTATTCCGTCCCCATAACATCGCTCTCCTGAACCAGAACCCGCCAAACGACCTCTGTGCTTATTGCTGAATTTTCGTGATGTGGCTAACGTAGCACGATCACGAGGTACGAACATCGTGTGAGGGTCAGAGAGGGACGGAAATGCCAAAGATCACCGGCGAAATTCGCGATGCCGCAACAGGCGAGATAGTTCAAGCGCGAGTACAGGTACTCGACCCCACCGGCGCAAACGTAGCTCCTGCCGATGCAATGTGGAAAGTCGGGACAGGTGAGCCATTCTTCTACACAGCCGGCCAGTTTTCTCTCGAAACAACACGCGGGTATCACCGTGTACTCGTTGAGCGCGGAACAGAGTTCACGCCATGGGTAGGAACCGTCGAGGTCGAAGGAACATCCGATGCCTCGATCGACATACAGCTTGAACGCTGGGCCGACCTCCCAGATCGAGGCTGGCACCCCGGCAACACTCACATCCACTACAGCGAGAAAGAAAAGGACCCCGACCGTCGTCTCGCGTACGATTCACGCGTCGAAGACCTGCGTATGACGGCAGTTTCGATTCTCAAGCGATGGGATCTCGAATACGCCACGAACAAGTACCCACCCGGCGTGCTCAACGACTACACCGACACGCATCATCACGTTCAAAGCGGTGAGGAAACTCGCCACAACAAAGACCCGTTCGACATCGGCTACGGCCACGTGATGCTGCTGAATATTCGTAACCAGGTCGAGCCGCTGAGCCGCGGCGTACTCATCGATCAGTTCGAGCCAGACTATCCACCCCTGAGCTACGCCTGCGACGATGCCATCACACAGGGTGGCCTCGTAATCTGGTGCCACAACGGGCAGGGCATGGAAGCCCCCGTCGCCGCTGCGCTCGGCAAGGTTCACGCAATGAACCTGTTCGATCCGTTCTGGAAAGACGTCGAGTACCTCTACTGGTACCAGATGCTGAACACCGGAATAAAGCTTCCGGTTTCTACAGGCTCCGACTGGTTCGTGAGTTCAGCAAACAGAGTCTACTCGCAGACAGGCGGGGGCTTCGAATACGACTCGTGGCTTGAAGGCATACGCACCGGAAAAACGTTTATTACTAACGGCCCAGCTTTGTACATGACCGTTGCGGGTGAAGAGCCTGGAGCCACTCTGGAAGTCGAGAAAGGCACTCGAATTACTATCCACGCCAACTGGAGCTCACACTACGCAGTCGACCGCGTCGAGATCGTGATGAATGGCAAGGTTGTCGCTCGACGAGACTTCCCAGAGGGTGTGAAGGTAGGGCACCTCGAGGCTGAAATCATTGCCGAGACCGATGCCTGGATTGGTGCAAGGCTTGCATCTGGATCGCGGGATTCGTTCAATCAACCGATCTGGGCGCACACGAGCCCTGTTTATCTCACCGGTACAGGTCAGCAATCAGAAGCCAGTGTCGAATCAGCTACATACTTCACCGATCGAATTGGTGAGGGCATCAACTGGGTCAAGACAAAGGGTCGCTTCTACACAGACGCCCAGCGAAAAGAAGTGGTCGACCTCTTCAAGCAAGGACAGGACTGGTACCGCAATCTGACCTGAGGCTAGCGCATGAGAATCGCGCCTTCAGTTTACGAACGTACAACCGGTAACACGTCCGAACTAGTAAACTCGCTCAGGTTCGTTTTGTCGCGCCTTAATCAATCTCAGGTCTACACAAGATATATGTCTGTCGAATCCCTATTTGACCAATACTACGAGCGTGCCGCGCTCCCTATTCGCAATACTGAATTTGCGCACACACAGCTTGGTTCGCTGGATATCCGGCAAGTAATCGAAGATGATGAGTTCCGAAATCTCAACCACAAAATCGTCCTGAAAAACAGCGAGGCGTTTGTTGTGTGGCGCGATCAGGAGTGGGGATTCGGTGAAAACTCGCTGGACGTCACACACTTCAGCGATGGCATCGTCCAGTCGCTCAGTTTGCGCCATGCAGGCGATTCGGTAACCGGCCTAAAGCTAAGCATGACCCGCAGCGACTGGCTGGTACCGGATCCCGACTTTCGGCTCCCTTATATTTTCGAGCGTTCGGATATGGAGACCTGGTACAAAGCCAGCAACTTCAAAATGGAACTGGCACGTGTGCGTCTGGCCTGGGACAAAGAGACCAAACACACGTTCACCGTCAAAGACGCCGGTATCGACAAAAATAAAGCCGAGCATCTGTACAGAGACGTCGAGTACCGCATCGAGATCGATGACGGCATACGGCTAACTATCGACGGCAAATCCCCTCGGCGAGTCAACTGGAAGACGGAGTTCACAAGCGAGCAGATCGTCGCACTTTACGAATATGCCAGCACCGAGCAGTGGATGGACGGCTGGGGCCCCGTTACCGATATTATCGAACAGGCGAACTAGATTCCGGTCTGTCGCTAATTTCGTGTCAGACGCCAGTAGCGTGTTCGTATTGAGCGTCTAGATCGAGCGGATACAGTGATTTGCGCACGTGCTTGTAATCGAAGGTCGACATGTCGGCAGACGTCGCCCCGGGAGTGTTTACAGTGACCATCTCGCTGGCGATTGGCTGGTAAGCGGGGCGTGGTGATACGACGCCTTTCGCGACAACCACATCGAACTTTTCTGGCCGGTACCCGAGCGAGTAGTACTGCTCTCGACTCATGTTTCCAACTCTGGTCGTCACAAGTACAACCGTGGGTCCCTCATCGGTTTCCAGAACCACAGTAGTCCCGGCATCGAAGTAGCGCCATCCGGCATGCACTGTACCGGTGTCTTCAAAAAGCCCGTCCGACATGCGCGAGATATGCCCAGTTAGCTGAACCGGCTCACCATGAAGCGAGTCGGTCTTGCCGCCCACCAGCACACTCACGTTCTCACCAATACCGGCCTTCAAGCAGGCCTCGATTGCCTCGGTGTCGCGTATCGTCTGGAGCCATGATTTCGCGCCCTGCTTCACTGCCTCAGCCAGCAGGAAAGTGCTATCGCCCGAGCTACCTGCTCCGATATTGTCGCCAACATCGAGCAGCACGATCGGCCCTGAGTCATCCGCCTTCGAAGCAGCTGATTTGAGTGCGTATTCAACCGCCTCAGCAGGGGAGGGGCCAACCGGAGAGTAGAGGGCTTCGCGGTTAGCCCATGCACGACCGGCGATCCAGCGAGCGGCCTTCTTCGCTTCGTCGAGCGAGTCCTCGTGCAACACGTAGCAAACCAGCCCATTTTCGTACACGTCCGACCACGGATAACCCTGGCCAATCGAGCCGCCAACTATGCCGGGCTTTGCAAGTATCGTCTCAAGATCGTCAATAACCGCTCGCATCGGCATGTCACGAGTATCGTGCTGGAATATTCCCACCAGCATTGGCGGCTGCTCAAGCCACTTTGCCGGACGCCAGTTTTCTCTCGCCATGCGAACAACCAGATCACACGCGTCGAGCGCTCTCGGCACGGCGTCGGTGTGTGGATTGGTCTTGTAGATAATGAGCGCGTCCGTTTCGTCACACATCTGCTGCGAGACGTTCGCGTGCAGATCTAGCGTCATAGCCACCGGCACATCGGGTCCAACTATTTCTCGAACTCGGCGCGCAATCTCACCGTCCATGTCAGGGTATTTCTCAGATACAGCGGCGCCCATTTGATTCAACAGCACCCCATCGAACGGACCCTGGTCCCTGAGCATTTCGAGCGCTTCGCCGCCGATAGTTTTGAACACTTCATCGCTGATAGTTCCAGCGGGATCAGTGGCCGCGAAAATCAGCGGAACAATTTCGAAATCATGGATTTTTGAGGCCTGTATAAATCCCGACATAGACGTCTGTGAAAGCTCGTGCATGTCGTAGTACTGCTGCCCACGCTGAACCGCATACGTCTGGAGTCCTGATCGCTGGAAATCGCCCATCGTGGTCTTGTTGCTGGCGAATGTATTCGTTTCGTGGTGGATGCCCAGGGTGGCGATGCGCAGCTTTTTGGTCATGTGCTTATGGCGAGCTCCGGCAGTGCTCTAGTCACCTTCGCCGTAGATCTTCTCGACCGAACCCGGCATACGTGTCTTCTCCGCAAGCTTCGAAGTTACTTCCGGATTCTGACCTGCGCTCGGCCACTGGCCGCGGAGAACCGCCCCAACCTGCTGCGAAGAACGTTGTCGAGCTAACCAACCTGAACGCGTCGACGCACCAGCAAGGTGCATCGCCGTAATCACGTTGCTCATCTGGAGAAAAGGGTTTTTAGGATCGACCGGCTCCTGCTCAAACACGTCGAGGCCGGCGCCACGGATCTTCCCCGCTTCAAGCGCCGCGATCATTGCCGGTTCATCGGTTACAGAACCCCGGCAAACGTTGATGTAATAAGCCGACTTCTTCATGTGATCGAACTGTTCGGCCCCAACCATGTGGAAAGTCTCAGAGTTCAGTCGAACAACGACAATAATGTAGTCGGCGCGTTCGCAGAGTTCGTTGATCTCAAAAACCTGCTCTACCCCGTACTCGCTGATGATCCAAGGAGCTACATAAGGATCGTAAACAAGCGTCTCCATGCGCCAGCCCTGGCCGAGCTTACGAGCTACTTGACGACCGATGTTGCCGAACCCGATGATCCCGAGAGTCTGCTCATCGATCGGCTCGATCGGCATGAACGGCTCTCGGTCCCAACTACCTGTTTCTCGAAGCTGAGTCGTCGTTTGCACAATCTGGCGATTCAACGCAAGGGCCATTGTTACAGCCTGGTTGGATACTTCTTCGGCGCACATACCAGCGCCGTTCGTAACCACGATTCCCATCTCGGTAGCAGTTTCGACATCGATGTGATTGAACCCGTGCGAGTAGACGGCAAGCACCTGCGCCTGGTCGGCCGCGCGAATCACCTGCTCGGTGCCCCAGCCGCCCATCATCATGATCGCATCAGCGCCTCTAACGGCCTCCATTGCCTCACCCTCAGACGTTGGTGCCTACTGGACGAATTCAACGTCTAGATCAGCCATTTCGTCCCGCTCGTGATGCAGTGGATCGTCAGTATTCGGTCCAAGAACTACCACTCGATGTTTTGCCATTTTCGTCGCTCCTTATAAACCTGAATCTTAAAATGTTGATGTGGGAGCTGGAATCTGGAGTTGCCAGCCCGCCAGTCCAGTAGAACGATTTAGAAATCTACTCACCTAGCTCGGCAAGCATGACCTCCCAGCTAACTGCCCATTCTCGTGGCTCGACCGTGCTGCGTACGTCTGGGTTAATGAGTGACATTGGCCAGTAGCCGAGAGCGACACGCATGGCCTCTTCGCCAAGTTGGCTGTTGGCTCGATCCCACGCAACCTCGCTGTACGAAGCGTAGTGGTTGGTAACCGAAACGTTGTCCATTTTCAATAGTGGGTTGTTCGGATCGATGGGCTCGTACTCGAACACGTCGAGCCCGGCACCGGCAATCTTCCGAGCATCAAGGGCGTCGATCAGATCTTTTTCGTTGACGACCGGACCACGTGAACAGTTGATCAGGTAAGCAGTCGGCTTCATCAAATTGAAGAAATCTCGATTGATCATGTGGTGGGTCTTGGGAGTCAAATAGGTGTGTGGCGAAACGTAGTCAGACCGCTTGGCGATTTCCTGCGGAGTCCCGACCATTTCAACGTCGTATTCCTTGGAATCCCATGACGAAACGAACGGATCGTATGCGATCATCTTCATCCCAAACGCAATGGCTTTACGTGCAACCGACCGACCAATGTCGCCGAGACCGATAATTCCGAATGTTTGGCCCGCAATGTGACCCATCGGGGCGAGGTGCTCCCGCGTCCACACACCGTTCTTTACGAGCTTGTCGTGGAGCACAAACTTCCTCGAGCAAATGAGGAAGTGCATCATCGTCTGGTTACTTACTTCCTCGGTCCCGAAAGACGCCGTATTCGCCAGAATCACGCCGTTTTCTACAGCGGCATTGAGATCCATACCGTCGTAACCGTGCCCGAACGAAACAAGACCCTTGCAACGACCGTTATTCCCCATTTGATCGAACAACTTGGGAGAAAACGCGTGCCCCTGGCTCATCACCACGTCAACGTCTTTGAGAGCTTCGATCAACTCACCTTCACTGTCGCCTTCGTAAACAACAAACTCCGCACCGAGTTGTTTTGCAGCGCGGCTCTGTTGATCGGTGTCGCTCGTGTGAGTACCGGTGCCTGTTGGCCCTAAAAATAGAACTCGAATATCTTTTGCGTCTGGACTCATATGTCTCGATAACCTGATGGATAACCTGATGTAACTGACAGGGAATTGCCTACTCAGGATTTATGATACTTTCGGGTTTTCCACCCTGCCACACGTTCACCATATTTTCGAAGGCAAATCGTACTCTTCTCGGGTAACTTTCATAACTCTTTCCCGCTATATGCGGTGCGACGACAACGTTATCCAGCTTCAGAATTGGGTTGTCGGGGTCGACCGGCTCCTGTTCGAAAACGTCCAGTCCCGCACCCCAAATCTCGCCGTCTTGCAGCGCTTGATACAGAGCATCTTCCTGAACCACCGGACCCCGGCACGTGTTGATCAATACCGCAGTTTTCTTCATCAGCCGAAGCTCACGTGGACCGATCAATCCGTTAGTGCTGTTGTCGAGTGGCGTGTGAAGCGTGACGAAATCAGACCGCTCAAGCAACTCGTCTAATTCGACCCTCGTTGCGCCAAAATTTTCTGCTTTCTCACTTCGAACCTTATCGATGTACAGCGTGGTCGTATCGAACCCGCGAAGCATCCCTGCGACAGTGCTGCCGATTCGCCCTGCACCGATTATTCCGACCGTAGCGCCGAACAGTTCGTGCGAATCTCGCCCGTCGACTTCAGGTCGCATCCAGCCGCCGGCCCGGGTGTCGGAATCGCTAACTATCAGGTGGCGAATTGTCGACAATGCCAGCGTGATAGCGAACTCGGCAACTGGAATTGCGTTCGCACCACCGTTATTGGCAACCGGAATACCCATCTCGCCAGCAAGACCAAGATTGATTCCGTCGAACCCTGCCGAACAGAGCTGCACCAGCTTCGTCTTCCTTGCAGTTCGCAGCACATCGTCCGAAACTCCGTGACCGAACACCAGAATGAAGTCCGCAACTTCGGCAGCAGCAGTAACCTCCTCCTCGGTTGAATTCGCGTTTCGGATGTGGAGATTCCAGCCATCGGGTTTCATGTCGTTTGCCATATCCAGCAACGGAAGGGCGGGACCGGAGAATACGAGCACTTCGGGCATGATAATTAAAATCTCAGTTCTATACTTCGGGTTGCTAATAAGTGGTGAACACGGAGCATTGTAGGACCTGATCCAAATATTGCGAATATTGCGAGGCGCGCTGAGGCGAATCGCCACGTATCCTGATCCCCAATCTGATCCCGATCTAACTGAATCTGCCCACGCAGGTACGATATGACATTGAACTCAAAATCCATCGAATCTACGGCTCTGGAAATTCTTTCAGATCTCGGAAAATACACGGCTACTTCGTACTGGGAAGACGGTACTGCCGGGTACCTCGCCGAACGAGCGACAGCAGCAGGACTCGATGTTTCGATAGACGAGTGGGGCAACGTACTCGCCACCAAACCCGGCAGCGACCCAACAACACCGGGGATCGCATTTATCGCGCACACCGACCACCCGGGCTACGAGGTCGTCGAGCAAGATGGCGAGAAGCTCACGCTGAAAGTGCTGGGCGGGGTAGGCGCACACGCTGGTATGAACGGCGCTCAGGTCTTAGTCATATCACGTGATGGAGACCGACTACCCGCCACCGTGACAGGCTCGGACGACCCGGAAGACGACTACGCCAAAAGTCGCCGGGCAGAGGGCTGGCTGGCAACAGGGACGGTCTACGCAACGCTGAATGCGGTAGTCGACCTCGGTGAACTACCTCTTCCCGTGGTCCCAGATCTACACGATTTCGAGATCGAAGATGGGATTATCAGCATGCGAGCCGCCGACGATCTGGCAGGGTGTGCAGCAATTCTCGCAGCGCTGGAAAGCATCGTCGACGAACCGACAACCGGAAACGTACATGGCCTGTTTACGAGGGCGGAAGAGGTCGGATTGCTCGGTGCGATATTATCTGCCGAAAACGAACTACTGCCGAAATCGACGATCATCGTTTCGGTCGAAACAAGCTCGGTCCTGCCCGGTGCTGAAATAGGCCAGGGCATCGTGATCCGCACTGGCGATCGAGCTGCCACTTTCGACTACGAAGCAGAAGCGTATCTCGGCGCTGCGGCAGGTCGCATCAAGTCTGAGAATCCGGACTTCAAGATTCAAAGGCAACTGATGAGCGCTGGCGGTTGTGAAGCGTCTGCGTTCAAAGCATTCGGCTACAAAGTCACAGGTACTGCGTTCCCATTGGGAGCATGGCACAACCGCGGCGAGAACGGCGTCGTTCCAGAATTCATATCGCAAGAAGACTTTGTGGGCGGAGCGGTGCTGATCGCTGAGGCCGCAAAACTGGCTGGCACAAGCCCCAGAGGAGTGCTCGCCCGTTTGTCGGAATCGAACCCCGAGCAGTCAGATCGTCTCCGTTCAATCGTTTCGAACCGTCCCCGGCGTTAAATAATCTGCCAGCGAGGCGTATTCTGTCAGCGGGATTTATTACACCTGTTCAGCGGAGCGTCTGGGAACAAACATGGAAGTAGAAGGCAGTTATCTCGTAGCACGCACTCTCAAGGAAGAAAGGGTCGAGCACCTCTTTTACCTCATGGGTGGGCCCAACTACGAAATCATCAACAACTCCGAGGATTTCGGAATCAAGGTGACCGATTTTCGCCATGAGCAAGCCGCCTCGATGGCAGCTCACGCCTATGCCCGTGTGACCGGCAAGCCTGGAGTGACCACAGCGGCTTCCGGACCCGGAACCCTGAATCTCCTGACTGGCCAGTACACCGCATGGGTCGACTGCGCGCCGATGATCACCCTTGGCGGCGCTGGCCCGATCGAAGACTTCGGTCGTGATGGTTTTCAAGAGGTCGACCAGGTAAGCATTTTCGAACCGGTGTCCAAAGCCGTGATGCGACCCACCGATCCTGCCCGATACCCGGAGCATGTTTCAACCGCTTTCCGAATCGCCACTTCGGGTCGTCCCGGCCCCGTCTACATCGACATGAACGAAGACGTTCTCTATGGCAAGGTCGAAGAATCCGAAGCGGTCATCCCCACCCGCGCCATTGGTCGAGCACGACCCGCCGGTGACCCCGATCTGATCAAGCAAGCGGTCAAGATGTTGTCAGAAGCAAGTAGCCCGATGATCTTCGCTGGGGGCGGAGTCTGGTGGTCGCAGGCGTATGACGAACTACGCCATCTCGTCGAGCGCATGGGCATTCCGTTCTACACATCACCAATGTCACGTGGACTGCTACCCGACGACCATGAAATGTCGTTCCCCGCAGCACGCTCAGGCGCTTTCCGAGGGGCAGACGTGGTGCTCGTGGTTGGAACCCGGATGAACTGGATGATGACATATGGCAAACGTATTGCTGAAGAATCTAAGATCATCCAGATCGATATTCATGGTGAAGAGCTTGGGCACAACCGCTCGATCGATGTCGGCATCGAAGGCGACGCCAAGACTGTGCTCCAACAGATGATCGACGAGGCCGAACGCTCAGGGTTCGAGTCGAAAGCAAAAACAAAGTGGATCGACGATCTCAGGGAAGCGGACCTTTCACGCCGCGAGCGAGTTGCTCCCCTCGAGAACGCTGAAACCCGCCCGATCCACCCGCTTCGACTTTGCAAGGAGCTTCGAGACGTCATGGACAGAGACGCTATTCTCGCGGTCGATGGCAATGAAATCCTCCACTACGGTCGCCAGTCTGTCCCGACATTTGAACCAGGCCACCGCCTGAACTCAGGGCCTTCGGGCTGCATGGGTGTCGGACTGCCGTACGCGATCGGTGGAAAGCTCGCCAAGCCGGACAAGCAGGTGATTGCACTTCACGGAGACGGTTCGCTTGGAATGAACATTCAAGATTTCGATACCGCCGTGCGCCACAATCTGCCAATCGTGATCGTCGTTTCGAACAATGAGGGCTGGACGGCTCGTGTCGAGGGGATACGCAAACCCGGTCGAGAACTCGGTTTCACCCGCTTCGACAAGGTTGCTGAAGCACTCGGTGGTCACGGCGAACTTGTAGAGGACCCTAAGGACATTCGGCCGGCTCTGGAGCGTGCGCTCGACGCGGGCGTCCCTGCAATCGTGAACGTCCGGACCGATCCGACGGCCCGTGCGCTTTCACGGTTCGTCGGATCGAAAATGGAGTAACTGCTCGAACAAAACAGCTCGCATTCGCGCTCTATGAGCGGAACCCAACAGTGCCGTTTTACCTGATGCTTTCTAAACTCACCGAGCGTGGCCGCGATCGAATTAAGCACGATCCCGACCGGATCACACAGGTCAATCTAGAAATAGAGGATCAGGGCTGCCGGGTCGTTTCTCAGTACGCCCTGCTGGGTCGCTACGACTTTGCCACACTGATCGAGGCACCCGACAACGCCCACATGAGTCGACTCGCAGTCGATCTTGGCGAAGGGGCACGATCGAGACGGAAACGCTTCCGGCTGAACCGACAGAACTGTTTATCGAGGCAATGAAGGGCCACTGATTTCGCTCTGTAATACTCGTTAGAACAGGCAAACCTGGTAGTCAATTCAGCCCAACGTTCGGCGCGCTGCGCAAATTGGCCTTAGAATCTCGACCGTTCCCATCTGAACAAGCCAACCAGGAGAGCAGGACACAATGACTTCGGACCGAGAACTCGGCTTCACGCCGACTTACAGGCTTCGCGAAATGATCGGCCAAAAGGAGATTTCACCCGTCGAACTGATGGAATCTCATATTCGGAGAGCTGATGAACTCGATCCTAAACTGGGCATTTTCATCAACCGAATGTCAGAACAGGCAATGGACGGTGCCCGCAAGGCTGAGGCCGCAGTAATGCGTGGTGATGATCTGGGAGCGCTGCATGGTGTGCCCGTTCCGGTCAAAGACACAGACTCCGTAGCCGGGGTTCCTTTCACCCACGGTTCACTGCCGCATAAAGACGAACTCGGCACCGAGGACTCAATTCCGGTGCAACGCATAAAGGCAGCCGGCGGTATCGTCACCGGCAAGACCAACGCTCCTGAAAACGGATTTGCTGGAACTACAGAGAATCGACTTGGCCCTCCGGCGCGAAACCCGTGGAACCCGGAAACCACTCCCGGTGGTTCATCCGGCGGATCGGCCGCTGCGATCGCCTCAGGATTATCTGGCTATGCGACCGGCGGCGACGGCGGCGGATCGATCAGAATTCCCGCTGCGTTTTCGGGCGTGTACGGGATCAAAGGGACACAGGGTAGGGTGATCCGTGGCGTCACCAGCCGAGCCAGCTACAGCATCATGAACAACTCGTCCGCAGGCCCGCTGACTCGCACCGTCAAAGACGCAGCGATAGCAATGCAGCTCGGTTCGGGACACGAGGCGGCCGCGGAATACGGTTCAATCACAGACGATGTTCCCGACTTCGTTGGAGCGCTCAGTAAGGGTGTTAAGGGGCTGAAAATCGCGTGGACCCCAGATCAGGGAGGTAACCCGGTCGACCCCGAGGTGGTAGCGGTTGCCGAGAAGGCGGCGAAGACATTTGAAGAGCTGGGGGCGACTGTCGAAACGGTCGATTTCAATCCCTCGGATTATGAAGAGGTTTTTTGGAGTTTCTTCGATTATTTCGCGATCAAGGGTCTTGCCAGTTACATGGATGATGCCAATAACAACAGAGACCTGCTCACCGACTACTTTGGCAACGTTGTCGACTACGCCGCTACTCTTCCGGCTACGAAAATGTGGGAGATACTCGGCAACATCGGCTGGTACCGGAACTATGTGAATGAGTTCTTTGAAGGGTACGATCTGTTGCTTTCACCGACCCTAGCAGTGCCCGCGTTCAAGATCGGTGAACAGCCCGATAAGATCGGTGGCAGGGAAGTGCCTCACAAGCTGTGGGGCTTCACGCCGTTCACCTATCTGTTCAACCTGACCGGCAACCCGGCTGCATCAGCACCCGCTGGTTTCTCGTCAGATGGCCTACCAATCGGACTCCAGATCATCGGCGACATGAAAGATGAAACCACGATCCTCGCCGCCTCAGCAGCATTCGAAGAAGCCCGCCCATGGGCCGACAAACGACCACCGGTGAGCTAGGGGAGTATTCCCTTTCCTTCATAGGGAGAGGGCTATGGTGCGGGTGAGACCGCTCCTTCTCCCTGGGGGAGAAGGTTGGGATGAGGGTGAAACCGTTCAACATCGTAACGCGTGATGCTAGTGAAAAACTCCGACCCACCCTCTGACTCCCTCACAGCCTGGGAGGGAGAACTCGCTGTACACCTGCGCGTGCCGAGCGGAGTCTTCGGAGTCAAGGGATCCGGTGTGGTGTCATTCACGAACCAGGCACAGCCCGATACTCCGGCTATCCTGTTACGAGTTATGCAGGGATGAAAGAACCTACCTAGTCAGCGCTGTACTTCCGGATCACGTCCCACATCTCTTGCTCCATTGAGTTGTAGATGAAGTAGCAGTAGCGTGTCGCACCCTGAGCCTGCATCTCACCCAGCAGGCGATCCAGCTCGGATGCCGTTAGCCAGTTCGACCCAAAGTGCTCTAACCCAACCCACGGCATGTATTTTTCCTGACCACCGCTGTTGGAAATCATCTTGGTGGTCTGGTCACGAATCGAAGTGCTGAACCACTCGTCGGTCGCCTCACCGTTATATGCGCTCACCGGGTAGTTCGACGGCATCGGGTAGTCGAACATCGAGCCAAACAACTCAGAAGCCAGATCAGCATCGAGCCCGTCGTTCCAGTCGACCAGCGTGTCGACCCAGTTCACGATCGTTCCCCTGAATCCAGCGACTCCACCCGACCACCAGTACTGCTTCGGCTGCTGGAAATCGATGTACTGCTGCTTGCGTTTCGTATTGTGCCCCGTCAACGGTTCCAGAAACGGAAGGCGTGCCGAGTTGCCCACCTGCATGTCGGGCAAATACTTTTTCACACCCTCGTAAGAATTTTTCACGCTCCATTCAACGGCCGCCTGTTTAAACGAGAACCATGCGCTGAACTTCGGGTTTTCTCGCCACCAGTCGTGGCTCGCCAGCGCACCGGGAGCATCGGCAATAAACTTTCGAGCGGCGTCGGGCCTAAAGCCGTGTAGGAACTCCTGGAAGCGATCTCGCCCGTCCAGAATTTCCTGGAAATCCATCCCATTCCGAGTCACGAACGCTCGATTCTCAGGATTGTCGATCTGCTCGACCCACATGTCGTCTCGGTGACCGGGTTTGATCTCCCATTTGAAGTCCGGACCGTCAAGCATCAGACCCGTCACCTGCGGGAAGTGCTTCGCCGTATCGCGGGCACGCGCAACGGTCATCGCTGGCATATCGGGATCGGTGAAGCTTGGGGTTCGTTTGGTGGTGTCGAGTCGGCCCTTGCCGAATCCACCAGAAAGAAAATACCCCTTGTCGTCGACCGTGTAGAGGGTGAAGCCCTTCGAGATTCCCATATCGAGCGCTGTGGATAACCTGGCTCCCTGCTCGGCGAGATGGTCGGGCATCGTGGGTGGTTCCCAGGAAAGCCCTTCATAGAACTCGGGAGTTGGGTTGAACGCCGCTCTTGGAACACGATTCACCCGTTTGCCGCCCATTGAAGCCAATCCTCCTGGATGTCCGTCTTCCTCTTGCGGATAGACGTTCCCAGCATCTTCACCCTGGTCCTCGAGAAGGCAGATCCATTGCAGGGCAAGTTCGTTTACCCCGGCAGCGGCAAGCTCATCCCAGAACGATTCTTCAAACATGATTTCGTTGGGTGGGCGCAGTCCCATGACAGGTCTCAGGGGTTGCTTACCAGAAGAATTCATTGCCATTCGGGTGTTCTCCGCGTGTTCTTAGCTACCACGGCAGAAATGTACACCCTCCGAGTTGTAGTTGGGCGAAAATTTCCTCCCTTCTGGCAAGGAGAGAGCCAGTCCTCCCTCCCGGACTGGGAGGGAGTTGAGTCGCGTGGTTCTGTCAGAACTCAGTGTCGGGGCAGAATATCACCATTCCTCATTTACTGAGGAGATCTGTTGATGGCCTGTCCACATTGCTTATCTAAGTCCGTATCCAATAGAAAATTTCGAACCTCGCTTGGCTACCGAACTTTCTACTGCGGAGACTGTGATCGGCGTTTCAACGAACGTTCAGGAACACCCTTCAATGATCTCCAATTCCCGAACGACATCGTCTTACTCGCTGTGCTCTGGCGTCTGAGATACAAGCTCGGATTCCGTGACGTTGCAGAACTTCTTTTGCAGCGGGGATTCGAAGTTAGCTACGAAACGATACGGGTATGGGAGTTCAGGTTTGCCCCGTTGGTTAGTAACAACCTTCGTGCAAAACGTCGAGGTACAGCTGGTCATTCCTGGTATCTGGACGAGACCTACCTCAAGGTCAGTGGTCGTTGGCGATATCTCTATAGAGCCATAGATCGAGAAGGGAACCTGCTCGATTCGATGCTGAGTGAACATCGAGACAAGCATGCCGCTCGACGTTTCTTGCGGTGACTAATAGATAGTGCAGGGCAGAAGCCGCTGCGGATGACGACTGATAAACATCCTGCCTACACGAAGGCAATTCGTTGGATCGTTGGTCGTAAGGTCTTACATCGACACAACCAGTATTTGAACAACCTTATCGAGCAAGATCATAGATCGATCAAGCAGCGCTATTACCCGATGCTCGGGTTCAAACACTTCGAGTCAGCGAGTCGTTTCTGTAACGCGTTCGATGAGCTACGTAATTATTTGAGACTCCGATCCGCGGGTAATGAGCATGTACCAGCGGATGTTCGAAGGAAGATATTCACCAGCAAGTGGTCGACTCTAATGACCGAGCTGTCAGCTTAAATGTAGAGGTTGATCATGTATTTAGGTTGGCTGGGTTTTGTGGTGAGCGCTGAGTTCTGACAGAACCAGTAAGCGCCGCTACTAGCTACTGTACCGCTAGCCACGGGCAATTATCGGCATATAACAAATAGCGGTCAGCACTAATGCCGACCGCTTTATTTTGCTACTTTTGGTAGCCCCAAGGGGATTTGAACCCCTGTTTCAGCCTTGAGAGGGCCGTGTCCTGGGCCACTAGACGATGGGGCCCCGTTTGGCTGCCGATCCAGGGATCGAACCTGGGTTACCAGATTCAG
>Ga0114996_10004332_pt1 | contig 17127 bp, 20 predicted proteins | sample ArcticOcean_MG_C_4_FD_87039 | JGI IMG/M metagenome (GOLD analysis project Ga0114996, IMG submission 87039) | Marine microbial communities from western Arctic Ocean - ArcticOcean_MG_CB4_134 | ecosystem: Environmental > Aquatic > Marine > Oceanic | place: Arctic Ocean: Canada Basin | collected...
GCCTCGTTCACCTCGATCAGGTCCATGTCCTCCAGCAACATTCCGGCCTTCTCCAGCGCAAGGCGGGAGGCAGGCGCGGGTCCGATGCCCATGACCTGTGGCTCGACTCCCACGAAGCCCCACGACACGATGCGGCCGATGGGTTTCAGGCCGTTGGCCTCCGCCCACTCCGCGCTCGCGAGGACCGCGCTTGCCGCGCCGTCACCAATGCCACTCGCGTTCCCGGCCGTGACCAATCCGTCTTTCTTGAAATACGGGCGGAGCGCACCCAGTGCCTCCAACGTCGTCTCGGGGCGCATGTGCTCGTCCGTCGCATAGGTAGTCTTGCCCTTTCTGGTCTTGATCGTGACGGGCGTGATCTCCGCATCGAAATGGCCCGCATCCCATGCGGCTTGGGCGCGCTGGTGGGAGGCCACCGCGACCCGGTCGACCTCTTCCCGCTGAACCTCGTAGCGGTCAGCCAGCTCCTCTGCAGTCTGCGCCATCGTGAGGTCGCAATGTGTGTCACTAAGCGCCTCCCAAAGGAGGTCCTCAAATTGCTTGCCCGCCGGACCCAGACGGAGGTTTCCGAAGCGGGCGCCACGTACGACGTGTGGGGCCTGGCTCATCGACTCGGCACCACCCGTGAGGCAGACGTTCGCCTCGCCGAGGATGATCTCCTTGGCGCCTTGAACGATCGCCTCGAAGCCAGAGCCGCACAGGCGATTCACAGTCAGCGCGCCCTTCTCCTGCGGAACACCGGCACGCAGAGCTATGTGGCGTGCCAGGTAGATCGCGTCAGCTGACGTTTGCAGCGCGTTACCGAAGAACGTGTGATCGACCTGGTCGGCCGAGATGCCCGCTGCGTCGATCGCGGCAGCACTCGAGATCACACCGAGGTCCGTGGCGGTGAAGTCCTTGAGCGAACCGCCGAACGTGCCGAATCCAGTTCTTTTGCCGGAGAGAACGACGACGTCGCGGCAGTGACCTTGGGTTGACATGGGTCCTCAATTCAGGCGGGGATCAGGTGTGTAGTCAGTCAACCACGAACTACCCCCGTAGGGCCCAGCCGGTTCACCCCGTGTAGTCAGCGAATCAGACGAACTCTTCAGCCGGTGGTTCATGGAGATACTGCTTGAACGCCGTCTTGTTGTTGCACTTCATGTACGCCTCTTCCGCCGAAATCACGCCCGCCATCAGATACTCGAGGATGTGCTGATCCAGGAGCTGCATACCGTCCTTCTTTCCAGTTTGGATCATGGACGGAATTTGATGGATCTTGTTCTCGCGAATGAGGTTGGAAACCGCATTCGTGCCCACCACGATCTCCAACGCCGCACGCCTCCCCTTGCCATCCTTGGTCTTCAACAAGACCTGTGCGATGACACCCTTGAGCGACTCTGCAAGCATCGCGCGGATCTGCTCCTGCTGATCGGCCGGAAAAACGTCGATGATACGGTCGACGGTCTTCGGAGCCGAAGACGTATGCAGCGTCCCGAACACTAGGTGGCCGGTCTCGGCCGCGGTGATACCGAGCTCAATCGTCTCTCGGTCACGCATCTCTCCGATGAGAATGACGTCTGGGTCCTCTCTCAACGCAGCCTTCAGGGCATTCGCAAAGCTCTTGGTGTTCGTGCCGATCTCGCGCTGGTTGACGAGGAACTTCTTGTTCGGATGGGTAAATTCGATCGGGTCTTCTATGGTCAGGATATGGTCCTGGCGCTGTTCGTTGATCTAGTCGACCATTGCGGCGAGCGTCGTGCTCTTGCCCGAACCCGTTGGCCCGGTGACCAATACCAACCCCTTGGTCATCATGCAAAAACGTCGCACGACCTGCGGAAGGCCAAAATCGTCGAACGTGAGGATCTTGGAGGGAATGGTGCGCATAACTGCCCCCAAACCCTTCCGCTGCCAGAAGACGCTCACTCTGAAACGTGCGAGCTCCGAGATCTCGTACGCGAAGTCGTAGTCCATGTTGTCGAGGAACCGCATGCGGCATTCCTCGTCCATGATCTCGTAGACCAGGCTCTCCATGTCCTTCGCAGTCAGGTCGCGAAATTTCAGCCGCTGCATGTGACCATGCGTCCGGATGATTGGAGGAGCACCAACCGTGAGGTGGAGGTCCGCCCCCCCTGCTCGACGAGCACCTTCAAGAATTGATCGATTTGCGCCATGTGACCTTTCTCCGTGCGCCTCAGTAGTTCTCGTATCTCACGCGTGCAGTGGCTCGAGCGTCCATTCGAGGTGATCGGCTTCCTCTTTAGCGACGTGCATCTCCCAACGGATTCCGGCGTCATACGCCGGCCGTCGATCCTGGTCCGCCGGCCAAAGTAGGAACGCGACCGAGGCGACGTCCAACGCACTCCCCGCCCAGTCGGCCTGATTGCCCGTGAGGTCGACGGTCACGACATCGAAGTCGAAGGCACGTAGCGTCTCCAGTTCACTCGCCCACTGCTCCGGATCGGACGGCATCTTAATGCTGAACGCCTCCTCAGCCGCGTCCTGATCTTGCGCGTTTATATAGATGCTGCGCCAGGAAGGATCGAGCAGAAGGTGAGGCAGGTGGGGCAAAATTTCGCGGCCCAGTTCGGTCGGATCGGACGTCACGACGAAGCGCGCTGAACCCGACCGGGCCAGGAGCCTAATCTCGGAATGAATACCTGAGCTAGGCGCCGGGAAGCAATCCTGAAGCGCGGAACGCTCCTGTTACGGCCGGAACAGGAACTCGACACCCGGCTCGTCAGAGAGATACCGAACCTCTACGGGGGTGGTGATTCCCGCTCGGCTCAGTCGGCCTTCGAACGTCGCGCGAACCTGTCCCTCCACGTGTTCCACCGGAGCCGGCTCGACCAGCCGCGCCAACTCCTCCTCCCAAAGCCCTTCAAGCGGACGCCGCCGAATCGTGCCGGCGGCGTCCCACCAAAACCAAGCACGGTGTCCCCTGGCCGAAATACCGAAACGCCCTGCCCCCGCTTCAAGCGCGAGAGCCATTCCATCGCTGAGCGAGACAGGTGGGGGACGCTGTGCCTCTTCTGCCGCTGTGCCACGGGCGTACACCTGCCGGATCAATTCTCGAATCTTCGAGGCCGAAGCCAGCGCCAGTTCGATCTCGAGGTCGGTGCGCGCATGCAAATCGTCGACGGCCGCGGTCTTGATGGGTGACGCGACGATGACCGTGAGCGTGTCTCCTGTCTTCAAGATCGGAAGCGTCAGGTGCGCGAGGGGCCACTCAGGCGATACCAGCGCCGCCTCCTCCGGGTCGATCGAATCGGCATCCGGGATGCACGTACGGGAGGTCGAACTGAGACGCGAGCCCCCACTCGAGTTCCTCCGCGGAGACGAACCCGCACCCCAAGAGCGCCGCGCCGAAATAGCCGCCGTTGTCCCTATGATATTCGAGGGCCTTGCTGACGTCATCTTCGTCTATCTTGCCGAGACCCATCAGTATCTGGCCGATCGTGCGTCGTTCCACCATATCGGATTCCGCCTGTTCTAGTTCGCTAGAAGCCGGTCTAGTCGCTCGCGGCATGGACGTCCACGACACGTGTGATGATCCACTGGCCGACATCCGTCGTCGAATTCGTGCCTCCCAGGTCGGGCGTGGTCATCCCCGCCTGGACCGACGCCGTGACTGCGGCCTCCACACGCGCCGCGAGTCCAGCATGACCAAAGTGGTCCAACATGAGCGAAACACATCGAATTGCTCCAACCGGGTTCGCAGTGCCCGTGCCAGCGATATCCGGAGCAGAACCATGCACCGGCTCGAACAAGGCGTTCCGTCCCGGGTGAATATTGGCGGAAGGAGCTAGGCCCAATCCACCTGTGACCTCCGCGGCCAGATCGCTCACAATATCGCCGAAGAGATTCGACGTCACGATGACCTCGTAGCGCTGTGGTCGCCGGACCAAGTCCGTGACCATCGCATCGACGTACATCGCGTCTTGTTCGATGTTCGGATAGCCGGCGCCCACTTCCGCGAAGACCCGGCGCCAAAGACCGCCCGCATGCCGCTGAGCGTTGGCTTTATCAACCAGAGTCACATGACCACGACCGCGCGAGTCCGCAAACTCGAAAGACGCTCGGATGATCCGCTCGACCCCCTTTCGTGTGTTCACGTCCTCCTCGATCGCAATTTCGTCCGGCGTGCCCGTCTTGAAGCTCCCCCCCATACCGGTGTACGCACCCTCGGTATTCTCTCGGAACGTCTCTATGCGCAGCTGGCTCTGGACGTCCCTGAGCGGAGAGAGTTCCGGCGAAAGCAGTACACAGGGGCGGAAGTTCACGTACAGATCTAGCTTGAATCTCATGCCGAGCAAGATGTCCTTCGCATGCTCGTTGCCAGGAACACGTGGGTCACCGAGCGCACCCAACAACACAGCATCGTACTCGGCAAGGGCAGCGAACTCCTCGTCCGTGATCGTGACCCCGTCACGCAGGTATCGCTCCGCCCCGAGGTCCCATTCGACGACCTCGAAATCGAGGCCTTCCGACTCGTCTAACGCCTCGATGAGACGACGAGCTTCCCGGACCACCTCGACACCGATACCGTCTCCGGGAATGAGCGCGACTCTCGGCATTACGGCCTCACCTCGACAACGACTACCCCACGCCCCACCGCTCCACTCCCCTCCAGCAGGAAGGGGTACCGTCCGGGGGGGCCACCCTCGAAGTCCACCACGTACCTGCTGTCCAGCCGTAGTAGCGGTGGCGACGCGACCTGGTCGGTGCTCTCCATGAATGCCCGAGCGCCCGGAAGCATCGAGTCGAGTTCGAAGCTGACCTCATGCACGAACCAATCCCCAGTCACGAATTCCAAGTAGGCCCCGGGATGAATCGTTGTGGTCCATGGAGCGGCGAGCTCAGCGTCCCCTCCGGTGATGACCACGCGGTGAACCTCGTCGCGGTCTGTCAATCCAAGTTCCGACCTCAGCACTTCATCAGGCTGGAACTCAGGGTCTACCCGGCAGGCTGTTCCCGAGACTGTGATCACGAACACACAGAGAAAGTGCCTCGGAAGCAGGCTTAGGCGACACCCCGCTATCAAGGCTGCGCCTCGACACCGCAAGCCGCGCAGAATCGCCACTCCGGCGCTAATTCCTCCCCACACCCTCCGCAGGGCACGATGTTCACATCCGTACCGCAGAACGGACAAAAATTGAGCGTACCTGTCTGCGGAAGGTCGGCCCGGCACCAGTGACACGCGAACTGTCGTTCCGGTTCCGAGTGGTCGCCAGCTTCGGATGCAGGCCCCTGCGCGTCCTCAGAGGGTTCGTCCCCGGAAACAGTGAGCAGGTCAATATCGATAATGTCCTCAGGCTCGGGTGAAATCAGGTCGCCCCCTCCAACGTCTGGGGAGTCGACCACAACGTCGTTCAGCTTGCCCGCATTGAGACGCACATCTACGGCAGCATATTCACGATACATGCCGGTGTTCGGATTAGGCGACTCGAGCTCTGCTCGTAGATTCCGCAGCGCCGTGTCGGAGTCAAGGACCAGGTGGCCCCCCTCTCCCGCCAGCAGGCGCAACAGCGCGTCTTCGTAGTCGCCGTTCATCTCCACACCGATGCGGTCTCGGTGCAGACCGTAGGGCACAAGATTCTGGTAGATCTCCGCAACCGTGAACGGTCCCGTGAGGTAGTCGGGGCGTTGTGCACGGATCTCCTCGACCAGCGCCCCGTAAAATCTCGACAATACTTGTTCGGTCTCGCTCATCACTCCTCCGATTCGACTTCGAGTCGCACCAACCCCTCTTCCACAGCAGCCCGCAGGAACGACTCGGGGTCGGCGAACGGGATCTCCACACCACTCTGCTCGTGCCAGCGCTCCGCAAGTCTCCGCATGTAGTGCGCAATCCTTTCATGGGAAAACCCAGCCTGGTCTCTCATCTGACGAACAATCTCGTACCAGGTGCCACGCACCTGATGTCCGTCTTTAAGTCGCACGACGTGGCGGCCCTCGGACTCTCCGGACTGACTCAGTTCGAAGAGTTCGAGCTGACTGGGGTCGAAATAGGCTCCGGGCTCCGGGCCGTGTACCTGAGACTCGACCTCGGCCAAGAGCCGATCGATCGGATCATCGAGATTTTCTAATTCCTCCAGCCGCCTCTCCCACGGTGACAGCCGCGAGTCACCGGCATCCAGATGCCAAAGAGCTCGCTTCAGCTCCATGAGTCTCCATACAGCCAGCGCATCCCAGTGCTCCTGGGGTGGCACACGCTCGAGCTCACGCAACGCTCCTTCCCAGTCCCCTCGATCATAGAGAAGGTGGCCGAGATAGACCCGTGCTTCGTGGAGGTCGGCATCGAGACGCAGCGCGCGCCGAATCTGGCGACCCGCGCCGACATCGTCGCCAAGACGATGCAACGCATACCCCAGCGAAGCGGCTGCGTCTGCGCTATCGGGTCGAGCCGCGGCAGCCTTGGCGAAGACGTCACGGCATTGGGCATAGAGAGCCTCTCGATATAACGCACGCCCCATCGTGAGCATGAGCTCGATGTCGTCATCATACCCCCTGGCCACAACTTCTTCGAAGAGCTTCAGGGCGTGCTCTTGCTCACCGAATCGCAGCAGTGTCTCGCCGAGTCCGACCAAGGCGTCCTCGTGGCTGGCATCCAAGACAACCGCCTGCTCGAAAGCCTTCCGAGCCCAAGCGTACTCCTCTCTCGCCAAGCGCGCATATCCCATACCGACGTACAGCTCTACGGCGTTGGGATAAAGCGAGAGGCCCTCTTTCAGCATCTCAAGGGCCCCATCATAATCACCATCGTTGTAGAGCTTGTGCGCCTGCTCGTCGTATTCCTCCGAACTGAGGAATCGCTCAGGCATGTAGGAAGCTCCTCGCCGACCGCCGCAGGCCGGCGCAAAGAGAGATTTAGGGCAATCTAACGCGCGATTTTGGCTCGTACCACCCTCGAAATCCGACGATTCAATACCATCGGCCCGGCGCTACACGCGGGCGTACGCGACTCCGCAGGAGTTGCAGACGAGGTTCTTCCCCGCCCTGACCAGGCGCACTCCGGGTCCGTGACGCGGACAGTCAGGATCGTCATCCGCCTGCAGCACGTCTTTGACCTTCTTGCGCTCGCCCTTCGTGGCCTTTGGGATCACGATCTCGTAGCGGAGCGACGACACGCTGCATTCCAGCAAAGCGATCGCAGCGCCACCCTCACCAGAACGGATGCCAAGCAGCATGAGAAAGCCCCCGTTAGGAGAATCCATCTGTCCGCCGGCATAGTACTGCTTCAGCAGCTGCTTCTCGTTACCCATCCGAAGAGGATCTGGCATCATGCACTCTCAAAGAGATATGCGGAGTCCTCGTGCCTCGAGTCTCCGTCCACGGGCGCGCCCCGCAGGCTCTTCGGGCATACACCGAGAGCTGCGTCCGCACCGACTCCGGCGGAAGTCTTTATGAAGTTCCGTCTACTACCCATCAAGCCCTCCTCGTAAAACCCAGCGACGAACGGCCGGAATTATATGTGGGAAGCCAACTTTTGGCTACCCAAAAAACCGAGGTCTTTCGAGGAGGCCTCGTCGCGGTACCAGCGCAGGCACTCGGTGTCACAAACCCCCAAATAAAAAGAGGCACGGGAAGCCCCATAGGCTCCCCGCGCCCCTGCATGAAGTTCGCGTACCGGCGTTACGCCACGGTTGCGTCGTCCAACTCTTTCGAGGCACTGCCTGCGCCATGCGCGATGGCCGGCTGGCAGAACCGGATTCCGATTTCGAGGAGACCCGTCAGGTCACCATCGGTCAGATCGGGGTAACGCTCTCCGATATAGTCGATGGTCTCATCCATCCAATGCTTCTTGTCATCATCTTCAGCCTGCAAGACACCGCAACGGTTGATATGACTAAACAGCTCGTCGCGTGCCCGTTCCATAAGCTTCTCTTTGCCCAAACCAGCCTCCGGTCGTCGTCTAATGAGCACGCATTCAGCGCACCACCTGTGGACTTCATTCGCTAGGTTTCTTCTCCAACCTTATAACGTAACCGCGATCACCATGACCGCCAAACCGAGCGATTACACGTGTCCAAAGCCTCCACGTCCGACGCAGTCGCACTCGAAATATTTCGCCATCTCTTCACCGCCTTGGCGGAAGAGATGGGCGCCGCGCTGAAACGCGCGTCGTTCTCGCCGAACATCAAAGAGCGCCAGGACTACTCATGTGCGCTCTTCAATCCGTCGGGATCTGCCGTCTCGGTCGGCGACCACATGCCAGTGCATCTCGGTGCGATGCCAATGAGCGTGGAAGCAGCCCTCGAAGAACTCGGAAGCCTGGAGCCGGGTGACGTAGTATGTGTGAACGATCCGTTCCGGGGCGGCACCCACCTTCCCGACATCACACTCATCTCTGCAGTTCACGGTCCAGAGCTTCGCCTGCTCGGTTATGTCGCCTCCCGCGCTCATCACAGCGACGTCGGCGGCTCCACGCCGGGCTCGATGCCACTCGCGAGAGAGATCTTCGAGGAGGGCATTCGCATCCCTCCGGTCAGGCTGTATCAAGCAGGCGTGTTGAATGAGGATCTATGGAAGATGGTGCTCGCCAATGTACGCACGCCCCTGGAGCGCGCGGGCGACCTCGACGCTCAGCTAGGTGCGCTGCACGCGGGTTCGACCCGACTACTCGAGATCGCAGAACGGCGCGGGGTCGACGCCACGCTCGCGGCAATGGACTCGCTCATCGAGTATGCCGATCGCTTGATAGAGGCCGGGCTCGAGAGGATCCCCGATGGCATATACGACGCGGAGGACTTCCTTGAAGATGACGGCTTCGGCTCGGGCCCTGTTCCGATCAAGGCTTCTCTGACGGTTCGAGGAGCGCGGCTTCACATCGACTTCACCGGCACCTCACCTCAGGTACCGGGCGGCATCAACGCCGTCCCCGCGATCACGTCTTCAGCCACCCGCTACGTAGTCCGCTGTGTCGTGGAGGCACTGCTCGGTGAACCTCTGCCGGCTGGAGGCGGTTCGATGTCTGCAGTCACCTCGGTGCTTCCTGAGGGGTCCCTCGTCAACGCAGTCCCGCCGGCGTCGGTCGCCGCCGGGAATGTCGAGACGAGTCAACGCATTACGGACGTGCTCATGCGAGCTTTTGGAGTCGCACTTCCCGAACTCATGCCAGCCCTGTCTCAAGGCACGATGAACAACACCACGGTGGGTGGCGTCGACCCACGCAACGGCAAGGCCTTCGCGTACTATGAAACGGTCGGGGGGGGCATGGGCGCGGGCCCAACCGGGCCCGGCCTCTCAGGTGTACACTGCCACATGTCGAACTCCCTCAATACACCGGTCGAGGCACTCGAGCACGCGTATCCATACCGCGTGACCCACTATGGCATCCGGAGGGGTTCGGGCGGAACCGGCCTCCACCGAGGGGGGGACGGGCTGCGGCGGGACCTCATGTTGTTGGGCCCCGCTCGAGTGGCACTCCTGTGTGAGCGGCGAATCGTCGGCCCCAGTGCTGCCCAAGGAGGGGGGGACGGCGCGCCAGGCGAGAACGTGCTCATCCGTGGCGGAGTGGAAGAGCACCTTCCTGGGAAGGTCACATTCTCCGTCAACGCGGGCGACGTGATCAGCATCCGGTCACCCGGTGGTGGCGGTTGGGGCGTGTCGCCGGAGGCTAAATCATGAGCGCTCGAGTCCGGTTCGCCGCAATCTGCGACGACGCACGCCCTACGCCAGAAGGCAAGATCGATTTGCACGGCGTCTACAACGACCTCTCCGCTCCTGGCTTTCCCGCGCAGCAGGACCGATTGGTCCTGGTACTGGTTCTGGAGTGGGCCCCAACCGACGAGGGCCGCCACCTCTTTAAGGCTGACCTCGAGGATGAGGAGGGCAACGTGTCACTCACGGTGGAGGGCGAGACAGAGGTCCGCGCACAAGCTCCAGGCCACCCCCCGTCACGAAGCCAGCTCATTCTGCCCATGGAAAGCGTCATCTTCCCACACACGGGCCAATACACGTTCCGCGTAAGAGTGAAGGGAGAGACACTCGAGGGCCCGGGCGTCTTTCTCATCGAGGTTTCCGAGGAAGCAGCAGGGGAGTGATCCGGGCGCTCGGCGATGCCTTCGAGGGATACGAGATCCGCTCCGGACGTGACTCAGAGGGCTTCGTGTGGTCTGCGGGCGCGGACTGGCTAGCGACGATCCTCGGGGCCGGGCGCACCCTGCACACGTGGGCTTCCGAGCAAGACGACGTGGTGTCCTTCACCGGCCGCGGTGCGGTTCACGCCGTTCTGGCTCCAACCGGTGGACCCGACCGTCGTGAACGATGGGTGGTGCGCCACTACCGCAGGGGCGGAGCCGTCGCTCGCTACCTGGACGACCGATACCTGGCCGCCGGCGACAGCCGCCCAATACGAGAGTTCAAGGCGAGCGTGGAAGCTCGCAGCCGTGGAGTACCTACACCCGCAGTCGTGGCGGGCGCCGTCTACACTACCGGCATGTTCTATCGGGCCGATATCGTGACGGAGTTCATTCCGGATGCGGAGACTCTCGCGGACCTCCTGTTCGGGGGTAGCGACGGACCGATCGATGTCGAGAGGATGCTTCACATCGCTGGCAAGCTTGTCCGTAGGCTGGAGGACACCCACGTGCTGCACCCGGACGTCAGCGCAGGCAACATCCTGGTTCACGATCACCGCGGAGCGGCTGAGGCGCACGTGATCGACCTGGATCGCTGCAACGTGCTCACACGAGCAACTCCGGCTCTCACACGGTTCATGCGTGACCGACTCGAGCGATCCCTGCGAAAGCTGAGCGCGCTGCATGCCGTCGAAGTGTCAGACGTAGGTTGGCGGGCACTTCGTGACGGCTTCGAGGCGTATCCGTGAGGGGGGACGGCTGGTCGGGCTCTCCGCCCCGCGAGATATGCATCGTGATGCTCTCAGCACTCGGGGATGCCGTGCACGTGCTGCCGGTCGCGAACGCCCTCAAGCGAGCCTGGCCGGATTGCCGTATCACCTGGGTCATTCAGCCGGTTCCCCATCAGCTCGTTGAGAACCACCCGGCGATTGACGACTTCGTCATTTTCCACCGGGACCGAGGGATGAAGGCCCCGAGAGGCTTTCTCGACCTCCGACGGGCCATGGCCGGACGCCACTTCGATCTATTGATCGGCCTTCAGGCCTACTTCAAGGCAGGCTTGATCACGGCAATCACTAACGCTGACGTAAAGCTCGGTTTCGACCGCGTCCGAGCGAAGGACATGCAGTGGCTCTTCACCAACCGCCGCATCCCGGCCCAGGGCCAACGTCATGTTCAGGACCAGTACTTCGAATTCCTGGAGTACCTAGGCGTCGACCCGGAGCCGTTGCAGTGGAAGCTCGACCTGTCGGAGCAAGAGCGCGCGGAGCAGACAGCGTTTTTCGCCGAGCTCGACCGTCCTGCCTGCGCCGTCGTGTTGGCCACGAGCAAGCTCGCAAAGAACTGGAATGCCGAAGGCTATGCACGGGTCTTGGAACAGATCGAGAGCGAGCACGGCCTGCGGCCGGTGATCGTCGGCGGTCCCTCCACGGTCGAGCGCCGCATGGCCGACGAGGTGCTCGCCGTGACTGGCGCGAGCGTCGTCGACGCACTCTGTCGTCCGGTCAGAAAACTGGCATGGCTCCTAGAGGGGAGCGCTCTGCTCATTAGCCCGGATACGGGCCCACTGCATATCAGCCGCGCACTCGGAACACCGGTGGTCGGACTGTACGGCCACACCAACCCCAAGCGCTCCGGGCCGTATCGCGGCTTCGAGGATTTGATCGTGGATGGGTACGCGGAGTTCCCTGGCGAGCAATACCCCGTCATGCCGACGTATCGTGACGGGATGGAACGCATCACCGTAGACGCGGTGTTGGGGAAGGTGTCGCTCGCGATGAAGCGATACGTTAGAACGTAGTGCGAGCATATATGTGGACACGGCCTTCAGGAGACAATGATGTCCGACGCCGCCGCGGGTGAAGCACAGGACCTATCGCCAGCTGGTTCATGAACGAGGCCACACCACAGAGGGTCAATCAAAGCGTCAAGCAGAGAGAGTATCACATGACCGAATCAAACTCCTGGACCCGCATCGGAGAGGTCGCTCCAGCCGATCTCTCGAGCGCGACGCTCGAACTCCACTGGGCTAGCCAATTCATCGCCGCGGCTGGTCAGAGTTTCGTGGAGCCCCGCGAGGATGACAGCCATCGAAGCATGACCTGGCAGGCTGCCCGCCGCGAGTTTGTGGGAGAGTCGTTCGCCGACGCATACCCCTTCCGCGTTGGACTACGGCCGGCGGACCTGACCCTACAACTGCTCGACCGCACCGAGCAACCACTCGGATCGCTCCCACTCGCCGGCAAGACCATCGAGGACGGGTACGAGTGGCTGATGACCGGTCTCGCGAACTACATGGGGCTGCTGCCGGAGATCCTCCGGCCAGATTTTGCACTACCGTCCCATCCTGTGCAGAAGGGCGCCCGATTCAGCGAGGACCAGCAGCACGAATTCACGACTTTGAGCGCTCTCTACGAGTCTGCAGCGACCCTCCTAGGCGAAGTCGTCGACGGCCACGACACGGCATCCGAAGTGCGTTGCTGGCCCCACCACTTCGACATCGCGACGCTCGTCACCGTTGAGCAGGGAGAGGACGCCGAGAGTGCGAAGACGATAGGCATCGGCATGGCGCCGACTGGAAGCGACGCAGGCGGCTGGTACTGGTACGTGACGCCGTGGCCCTATCCAGACCCCGCCGATCTGCCGACGCTGGACGGGGCCGGGGCTTGGCATACTGAGGGCTGGGTTGGTGCAGTCTTGAGCGGTGAAGAGGTCGTCCAAGCGGAGGCAGCACTGCGCGAGGCCATGGTCCGGAAGTTCATTGACGCTTCGGTGGGGGCGGCTCTCTCACTCCTGTGAGGGTAAGGCCACCAAGGCCGGCTGCCTGCGCTATAGGCTCAGCCGAGCCACATCTGCTTCGTGGCGAGAAACGCAAACGCGGCCCCAGCCCCGAGCAGCGCTTCCCATTCATTGTTGCGCTTATACTGACGCAACCGAAAGCCGCCGGCCACGTCAGGTCGCTGCGGTCGATAGGGCGTCAGCCTCGGTAGCAGCGCCGGCACGTGCTCCGCGTAGTGCTCGAAGCGATCACCGAAGAGCTCGGCAAGCAACTCGGTCTCTCCGGACATGGCACGCCCGTATACGCCCACAAAAAACACGAGGAAGAGCGCATGCCAGATCCAGTGCCCCCCGGCGACAACCAAACCTAGTCCGATGAGAAAACTTCCTACGTAAAGCGGATTCCGGGTGTACGCGTAGGCACCCGATGTCGTGAGGTCTTCGTCCTTGTGGATCGTTCCGGCGGCCCAGCCGCGGATGAGCAAGCCGGTCACGGCGAAGGTCGCACCCAGGATCAGCGCGCCGCGCGTCGGCTCGGCAAACCACAAGAACGGGAAGACAAGCAGCCAGACCATCTTGGTGCGGATCCGTCTCATGCCCATGGGACGGACCTGCGGGACCCTCTGATGGAGCTGGAGCCGTCCCTCACCTACCGACGGTGGCGGCGTCTGCGTCGGCCTGTGCCCGGGCCTCTCTCGCCTCTTCGGCCGCGGCCCTCGAATCAGCGTTCAGCGGCACGCCGGGTTGATACCCCTTTAGGTACAACTCCAACGCACCAGGGAACCCCTGGATATTGCTCTTCATGTACACCATCAATCGGCGGTCGTCGTCGCTCAAATAGATCTCGGCCTCGCCACCGTCAGAAAACAGTTTGGATGTCCGGATCAGTGGTCGTATGACGATACAGTCGAATTCGCCGACGTCGACCTTCTTTCGCTCCTTACGCACTACCTCAACCACGACAGGGTTACCGTCCTGCTTGAAGTAGCGCGACATGCTGTAGCTCTTGCCGACCTCGAGATCCATCTGGCGCAAGAAGTAGATGAAGGCGATCTCGTCGAGAGGGAGTGACGAGCCGAGTGGACCGGACTTGTTTTTATCCCCCTCCTTCTTGTCCTCGTTGTCCCAGATGCCCTCTTCCGGATATAGCTCGTAGTGCCGCGTCGCGTGGTACGACACCTGGTTGTACTCTTTCAAAACCCGCCAGGTCTGCAGCGTGCTCACGTCGAAGAACGACGTATAGATGTCGTGCACTCCGAGACCCAGTATCCCGCCGTCGATCTCCATCGCTGCCCGGTAGGTGTTGTTGCCGCGCACGCTGTCAAGCGCTTCGATGTTGAGGTGACCCTCACCCACATCGAACCAGCCGACCTCGACCCGGTAGCTCATCTGCTCTCCGGGTCCGAACGGAGCCGGGGCGGCTAGGTCGTTGGTCGGGTACTCCGCGGCAAGACTATCGAGAATAGCCGCACCACCCCATGTATCCTCATTCTCTTGCGCCATCATTGAGGAAGGCACGATGAGCGCTGCTAGCGCGAGACCGCCGAGTACGCTTCTCATGCCGTCTCCGTGCCGACCGACGACCACAACGCCCCGCCAGGCAGGCGAGCCAGTGCCAAGAAGGTCTTCCATGGTTTGAAACGCGATTCACGCAGGCGAAGGTCGTAGCGGAGTCCGAGCGGCGACTCAGCAATCCGGCGGGCGTGGGGCGCGAGCCTGCCGAGCAACTCGACGTTGGAAGCCCAACCCTCCGACTCCAAGAGCGGCTCTTCCACTGGGCGATCGCGTAGCGCCTTCTTGAGCACGATCACCCGGTAGGCGCGCAGGCCGCTCAACGGGTCCGACACGGGCGCCCCCGCGACCACGCGGCGAAGGAGCGCGCGCGAAAACGTGCGGACCAGGCGGACTCCCCGGGGAAGAGGGCGATCACCCTCTTCCATGGCCCCCGCGACAATGTCGGCGCCACCCTCGAGCATGCTGACAAGTCCGACTATGTCCGCGGGATCCTCGGTGAAGTCGCCCTGCAGCACGACGGCGCAGTCACGCTTCGGATAGGTCGCCTGAGTTACCACATGACGGAGCAACCTCTCCACCGAGGCGCTGTAGCCGATCTGCTCGTCGGAGCGGAGGATCGTAAGCGGGACAGCCCTCCGGTAACGCTCGAGCACGGCCTGGGTATCGTCCGTGGACGCGTCATCGTGCACGACGAGCCGGTAGTCTCGATCGAATTCGCCCAAAACACGACGCGCCTTCCAAAGAAGGACGCCGACCGTCAAGGCTTCGTTATGCGCTGGGATGCAGACGTAAATCACGGGCTCGTCATCGCCACGAGGACTCAACCTAGGCAGTGACCGGATCTGGGAGGCCCCAATCACCGATCGACCGTTATACCGGTCGGCGCAAGCGCGGTTCCGGAGTCCCGCTCTCCCTCAGGTCGCTTCTTCCAACGCTTGTGCTGCCAGAAATACTGCTCCGGAGCCTGCTTTACGGCCTGCTCCAGCGCCGCCGTATGTACGGCGGTTAGGGCCCGAACGTCCTCGTCGATCCGGCCAGACGGCTGAAAGTCGATACGGCGCAGTTCGACCGTGTACGCTTGCCTCCAACCCGGGTCGCGAAGCGGGATGCCCAGAAACACCGGTGCTCCGGTGCGGAGCGCGAAGACAGCCGGCCCCCGAGCGGTCGATGCGAGCTTCCCGAAGAACGGCACGAAGAGCCCACCGCGGTGCGCGTTTTGATCACCCAGCATCGCCACCACGTGCCCAGCACGGAGGCTCTGCAGAACTCGCCGAGGAGCATCGTCCATGTCGATGACGCCCATCCCGATCCGCTCACGAGCCTCGGTCAAAGCAGCGCCGAACTGTGAATTGGCCATGCTCTTCGCGACGGCGTCCAGGGGGATTCCCCTCGCCGTGAAGCCCGTCGCGCAGAACTCCCAGTTCCCGAGGTGTCCGGTCATGAGCACCACACCCTTGCCCTCCTCGACTGCCGCCCTGAACGCGTCGAAGCCCACCATGCGCGTGCGAGAGAGAATCTCGTCCTGACCCAGTCTCGAGAGCCGAAACGTCGCCATCCACTCCCGCGCGAGGTGCACGTAGCTGGCTCGGGCCACTCGGTTCCTCCACGCACGAGGTCGATCTGGAAACGCGAGACTGAGGTGCTTGTCGACGGCCCGTCTGCGAATACGCAATACGCTGCCGGCGAGCGACCCGAAGAGCATCGACAGAGCGACAGCGCCCCTCTCCGGCACAATGAAGAAGAGTGCCGTGATCAACTTGAAGGCTCGGTACTCCAAGCGATGCCGGGCAGGCTTCGCGGTCACAGGCTAGGGTCCCGTATGGAACTGGAGGTCGTAAAGTCGGCGATACAACCCAGCCTGGGCGAGCAAGGTCGCGTGGTCTCCCCGTTCTACGATCCGTCCACCGTCCATCACCAGAATCTGGTCCGCGCGCTGCACAGTCGAGAGCCTGTGCGCGATCACGAACACCGTGCGGCCTTCCATGAGCGTTTCGATCGCGTCCTGGATGAGGCGCTCAGACGCAGTATCCAGCGAACTGGTCGCCTCATCGAAGACGAGGATCGGCGGGTCTCGCAGAAGGGCGCGGGCGATCGCAATCCGCTGCCGTTGGCCGCCGGAGACCCCCACCCCACGTTCGCCGACCCGGGTATCGTAGGAGTCTGGCATCTCGACGACGAACTCATGCGCGTGGGCTGCGATCGCCGCTGCCTCGATGTCCGCATGCGATGCGTCCGGACGTCCGTAGGCGATGTTCGCACGAACGGAGTCGTGGAACAGCACTGTCTCTTGAGACACCACGCCCATGAGCGCTCTCAAATCGGCGACCCGCACGTCGCGAATGTCGACCCCGTCGACCGTGATGCGACCCGAGTCGACCTCGAAGAAACGACCGAGCAGGTCCACGAGCGTCGTCTTGCCAGCCCCACTGGGTCCAACGATCGCGACAACTTCGCCCGGGGCGACGCTCAGGGACACATCGCGAAGAACGGGCTCCCTTTCTCGGTACGCGAACGACACCTGCTCGAACGCAATCACGGACTTGAACGTCTGCAACCGCTTTGCATCGGAGGCGTCTGCGATCTCGACTGGCGCGTCGAGGAATTCGAACACGCGCTCCGCTGCCACGAGACCCGGCTGAGCTGTCGCGGGAAACTTGGCCACGTTCTTCACAGGCGAATACAGTTTCATCGAAAGTCCGAGGAAGCCGACGAACAGCGGCCCCGAAAGCTCTCCCGCAACGACTAGCCGAGCACCGAACCAGAGCAGGATCAC
>Ga0114996_10004335_pt1 | contig 17122 bp, 15 predicted proteins | sample ArcticOcean_MG_C_4_FD_87039 | JGI IMG/M metagenome (GOLD analysis project Ga0114996, IMG submission 87039) | Marine microbial communities from western Arctic Ocean - ArcticOcean_MG_CB4_134 | ecosystem: Environmental > Aquatic > Marine > Oceanic | place: Arctic Ocean: Canada Basin | collected...
AGCCGAACCCGATCAGGTCGGTGAGGATCCCTGGCGCGAGAAGAAGCGCACCCCCCGCAAGCACCGCCATACCATCCATGATGGCCTGCCCCGGTACTCGCCCATTCGCGAGATCATGGCGCAACCTCCACATGGCCCGGAGTCCCTGCATGCGCGCCAGCCACGCACCCGCGACACCCGTAAAGACGACCAAGCCGATCGTGGGCCAATATCCGACCCACTGGCCCATCTGAATCAGAAGGGCCAGTTCCAGCAAGGGAACGATGACGAAGAGAAGGGCGAGCCGCCCAAGGATGCTCATGGCGCGATACTACCCCAGCGGGCGGGGGATCGGTCCTACCTGGCCGCACCTTCTTCGCCTGCTTGATGCCCATCGTTAGCTTTTATGATGTGGCTCGCCGGAGCCACCCCTGGAATCACGCAGACGCATCTGGAATCACGCGGACGCATATGGAAGAGACCTACTTTAGACGGGGGTTCGGCCTGAAGTCTCGGGTTCAACCCCTGATTGATCTGGAGTACCACTCCGCCCTGGTCGAGGAGATCCGCTCCGAGGGCAGTCGACGGGTCATGGGTGACGTCACCGTGCGCCTGGCAAAGGAATTCGGATTCTGCTACGGCGTGGATCGGGCCATCGACTATGCCTACGAAACCCGGCACAAATTCCCCGAGAAGCGCATTCGCCTCATTGGGGAAATCATCCACAACCCGCACGTCAATCAGCGCATCCGAGACATGGGGATGGACTTCATCCTACCCGACGACGACGGGGCGTTCGACTTCTCGGAGCTGACCGAGCAGGACGTGGTGATCCTGCCCGCCTTCGGTGTCACCGTTCGCGACCTGGTCGCGCTGAGGAAAATCGGGTGCGTGCTGGTGGACACAACCTGCGGATCGGTTCTCCTGGTCTGGAAGCGTGTGGAGAGCTACGCCCGGGACGGGTTCACCTCCCTCATTCACGGAAAGCACTATCACGAGGAGTCGAGGGCAACGGCTTCCCAGGTCAGTAACCATGAAGATGGCCGATACATCATCGTACGCGACATGGAGGAGGCCGACCTCGTCTCTGACTACATCGCCAACCGTCCGAATCGACTATCTCGTGATGCCTTCATCGAACAGTTTCGGGGGAAGGCGACGGAAAATTTCGATCCTGACCTGCATCTCCGAAAGATCGGGGTGGCGAACCAAACAACCATGCTGGCCAATGAGTCGCTCGCCATAGGCGATAGAATCCGGGAGGCCATGGTCGAGGGATTTGGGAAAGATTATACGGAGATCAACTTCCGATCCTTTGACACGATCTGCTCCGCGACCCAGGAGCGGCAGGACGCCATCGAGGACATGATGGACGAGGGGCCCCCCGAGGTCATGATCGTCATGGGCGGCTACAACTCATCGAATACCGATCACCTCGCCCATCTCTGCCGAGATTTCACGACCACGTACCACATCGAGGACGCGGCGTGTATCGACCCGGAGAGCGGGACGATCAGGCACAAGCCGGATGTCGGGAGCGATACCCCCGAGGAGATGGTCACCGACTGGATGCCAGAGGGGCCGTTCGATCTGGGGATGACGGCCGGAGCGTCGACACCCAATAACAAGATCGGGGAGGCACTGCTGCGGGTCCTGGAGATTCGGGGCGTGGAGTACACCTAGAAGCGGGTAATCACCAGGCGGAACCCGATGAAGGGCCGGCGCACTCCGGGGTCCGCACCGCCTCGAATCCCGGTTCGGACGTTCCTCTCAGGATCGCTGAACGAACCGCCACGCATCACCCATAGGGCGTCCGCATCGAGGCCCTCCCGGTCGTTCGACTCGTCGTAGGGGTAGGCCTGGTACGGGCTGCGGGTCAACTCCCAAACGTTGCCACTCATATCGAGAACGCCGAAAGGGCACTCCGGGCATTCGAAGCTGCCGACCGGCACCGTACCCCGCCCCCCGTAGTTGGCCCGATCCCGTCTGGGCTCATTCCCCCATGGATAGACCCTCCCGTCGGACCCCCGCGCCGCCTTCTCCCATTCAGCTTCGGTCGGCAGGCTGATCCGCCATCCGTCGCGGAGCAGTCGGCTGAGCTCCGGGGGCGTCTCCGATCCCTCCCTGAGTGTCGTCTCCAGCCATCTGGCGTAAGCGAGCGCGTCGGTCCAGGAGACAGTGGCCACGGGATGGTCCGGAGCTCCCTGGAACGCCTCGTCATCGGCCCCGTATCCCGTCTCCTCGACGAACGCCCCGAACTGAGCGACCGTGACTTCGTAGCGTCCGATGTAGAACGCCGGGAGATCCACCGTCGCCTGGGGACGTGCACCCGGCCACCACTCATTATCGAAGGCCAGCCTGTCGATCGCGGGGTCACTTCCCATCAGGAACGGGCCGGCCGGCACCTCTACGAATCCGAGGAGCCCTTCATCCGGGAGAAACCAAACGTCCGAGCGGAAGCCCGAAAGGTCTCCAAGGCCTGCCGTGAGCCGGGAAAGGCGCTCCATGTCACCCGCCGAGTCGGGCTGTGGCCGCTGGAGCGACATCCATACCGAAACGCCCAAGACCAGAACGACCACCAAGGCTATTCCACCGATCGAACGTGGCGGCCCCCCAGTGCCATGCCGTGGCCCGCCCGCGTCCTGCCGTGACTCCTCTCTTGCACTCACAGTGACCGCGCACCCCCACCGCAGGCGAAGGTCCAGCCGTGATCGCAAGCCCGGGCGTACAGTTCTTGCTCCGGCATTTCCATCAAGTTTTGACCCCCCTCGCGTAAGAGCAGTCGGAGGTCGAGAATGCGCGGGTCCGCCCGGCTTGGGCTTCCCGGGTCCAGAACGTTGACACATCCAGCCTGAAACCGGACTTCGCACGCCCTCGAGAAATAGGCGGTCGCAAGCTCGGAGTCGGCATCCGTGATCCGGCCCTCCATGTAATGACTGCCCAATTCGTTACACGCCCATCCCGAGTTGTCACCGCAGTACGTGGACTCGAGTTGGATCAGCCGCTCACACGCATTTCGCCGCCCCTCCTCACACGCCTGTTGCCAGAACGGTAAACTATCGCCCGTGTGCCGCGCGTCCGTCCGCCGCAACGCCGTCATGGCACCGAAGATGATGATCCAGACCGACATAAAGGCCAAGTTGGCCCTTTGGGGAGCCCAATCCCATCGCCATCGGGTCCAGCCAGGACGTTTCCCAATAGTACGAACCAGACCATCGATCGCTTGCACGCTCAGATTCAGGAGCGGCACACACAGAAGCTTGTCGTAGAATGTTGGCGCTCCGAGGGCACCAAGAAGTGCGTAAAGGCCAAAGACGCCCAAGCCGTACAACCCGCCGAAGATGCTCTTTCCGACCGGCGTCCTCGGTGATGTCGACGGATCGGTCACGAGCAGGTGCAGTCCGAGAAAGACCGCCGAAGGGATCTCGGAATCGACGAAGTAAGGAACGCCCGTGACCGCCGCATACAGGGCACTCAGACCGAATAACATGATTGCCGCGGACCCAGCGACCAACGTGATCGAAAAGAAGTACATGACGATCAGACCGATCAAAAACAGAAATGAGTAGATGTAGGGAGCGAGGGTCAGCGTCGAGGCGATCTCCTGGCCCCAGGTCAGCTCTGTGGTGTTCGTGGCAATCAGAACCAGCGAGAACAGCCCCAACGAAAAGGCGGAGGGGTTGAAGATGTGCACCCTCTTGCCGTCACGGTGCCACCGTACGAACTCCTTCCCCATGAACCCGACCGCGAGCATCAGGAATTGCAGGTAGAACCAGTCATCCCGGAACCACAGGAACAGGTTCGTGCTGAGAATGATGGGGAACGGCCCGAAGCCGAGCACATAACTGCCGCGCCGGGTCCAGGCTAGCAGCATGTCGAACGCGTAGGCGAACACCAACTGCGCCACGAGAAGCCAGACGAAGTCGTAGACAGGCCGCCAGAACCAGCCCCAGTACACGAACACGGCTACCTGAACGAGCGCCTGCAGGTAATGCTGGGGGCGTAACGCGGTGGTGAGCGATCGGCTCTCAGACGCGCCCTTTAGCCGTAGGAAGAGCGCCAGCTGCCAGACGAGCAGTACGATGGCCGCACCCCAAAAGGAGCGAGCGAGAATCGGGTTGCCCGACACGCGGGGTACGAACGACAGCAGGGCGAGACCCAGCGTCAGAGCCAGGGGCATCAAGAACACGCGACGCGGTGCCGGGATTGGTGGATCCTGCCTCTTTTTCTGTCGGCTCCCCTGATGGGCACGCCGCCGTCGCGCAGATGACATCGATTCAGTCTTCCGTGGGATACTTGGCTACAAGCCTACGGATGGTGGTCATGTTGCGCGTGGTCGTTGGCGCTCCTCCCGTCATCTTAGCCAGACCCATGCCGAAGAGGGGTGACTCGCTGAGTTTGCCACGTATGAGCCAATACACTTCACGACCGGCGAATTCGAATCCATCCGTATCGGTGCTGAGATTGTCGAGGCTCCGCCGCAACTCGACGTCAGCCGCTTCCGGTAAGAAGATCACATACATCGACTGGTCCCTTGGGGCTGGCTCGCTCGGCTCGAAGGTCGCAATGGATTCGAGCTCGGATTGAGACCTGATGAGGGTCGGGACCTCGTAACCCAGGGCTTCATGTAAACGCCGAGCGATCTGCTCCTCCATGGCGTCAACGTCCCGAGACGCCGAGGAGAAGATCACGTTGCCACTCGCGATGAACGTCTCGACCTGCTCGAACCCCAACACCTCGACGAGTTCTCGGAGCCGGTCCATCTTGACTCTGTGGCCTCCGACATTGATCCCGCGGAGAAGGGCGAAGAAGCGTGGCATGGCAGCACGTTGGTAACCCGAGTCGGCCGCCGCAAGCGGAGTGGCAACTTTGAGGGGTCGGTACCGCACCCTACTTTCTCTCTGTTCAACGGACCCGTTTCCAGACCGGCCGAAAAGAACATTCCTCGCAGGAGGAGGAGCTCATGACGTGGAAGTCCATTCGCAGAACCCGGAATGACCGAGTCGCTGCGGGCATCCGCATCGGGCTGGGAATCCTTTTCGTGATGACCGGCGTCATGAAAGTTGTCGTTCCCAGCTTGGGAGAAGCGTTCGCCGGACAGTTGGCGGGCGCAAACATTCCGCTCCAGGCCCTGAATCGCTGGGCGGTGCCCTTCATCGAGATGGCGATCGGCGGTGCTCTGCTGATCGGGTTCTACACTCGACTCGCCACCTTAGTCGTTTTCAGCATCATGATCGTGGGGACCTATGTGCACTTGGTGGTAGACGACCCCTCACTGTTCCCACTCCAGCCCGAGCAACCGATTATCCCCGCGGTGGTGATGCTCCTGTCGGTCTACGTGCTTCTACGGGGAGGCGGTTCCGGAAGCTCGGACCTGAGGGCGTCGGAGGCAGCGCGGCATGTCGGAGGGGGCACCCCATTATGAGCGATCAAGAGCTGATGAAGGTGGTTTCCGTGAACGTGGGACTTCCCAAGACCGTCCAGTGGAGGGACCAATCCGTCACCACCGGCATCTTCAAGAGTCCGGTGGAAGGTCCCGTCGCCCTGCGCAAACACAATCTAGACGGAGACCGGCAAGCCGACCTCTCGGTCCACGGCGGACCCACGAAAGCGGTGTACGTATACTTCACCCAACACTATACGTATTGGCGCGATGAGCTACCCGATGTCGAGTTCGGGTGGGGCCATTTCGGCGAAAACTTAACTGTCGACGGCATGGACGAGGGGTCGATTTACATCGGTGACGAGTTCAGTATGGGTACCACCCGGTTGGTAGTGACCGAGCCGCGCATGCCGTGCTCCAAGCTGAGTGTTCGTTTCGGCCGGGCCGACATGCCGAAGCGGTTTCTCCAGAGTCAGCGGACCGGCTTCTATTTTGGCGTGGTGGAGGAGGGAGAGGTCGAGGCGGGCGACACGCTCGAGCGGATCTCGAAGCATCCCGAAGGGCTCACCGTCGCCGACGTCACGAGTCTGTACACAACCGAACGGGGCAACATCGCGCTCCTGAAGAAGGCGATCTCGGTAACCGCGTTACCCGACAGCTGGAGCGGGTACTTCGGACACCAACTCGAGAGGTTGGAGGCGTAGGGACTCCCCAAGTCTCGAAGAACCGCCCCCTGATCTCCCGTGGGCTTGATCTTCGAAGAACTGGTCTCGGGTCTGCCGATTCGGAAGGTGTTGGACTTTCCCCAAGGACGTTACCAGATTGGGCGCCCCACTGCCAACATGGGCCAGCGGGCTCCCTGACGGAGGTACTTCCCCGATGTTCGGCCACCCTCGGATAGCGCTACTCCTCTACGCCGTCGCGATGGGTTATCTCGAAGCGGCGGTCGTCGTCTATCTTCGCGCCATTTACTACCCCGAGGGATTCTCCTTCCCGCTGAAGCCCATGGACCCCGGGATCCTGGGCATGGAGATCGGCCGGGAGGCCGCGACCGTCGTCATGATCTTCGCCGTTGCGTGGGCGGCGGCCCGTTCCGGCTGGCAGACGCTGATCGGCTTCGCGCTCGTCTTCGGTGTATGGGACATCGCCTACTATGCCGGACTGCAGATTCTGCTGGACTGGCCAGCGTCCCTCGTCGAGCTGGATGTGCTCTTCCTGATCCCCACTGTCTGGGTCGGGCCGGTGTGGGCCCCGTCGCTGATCGCCCTCCCCATGTCGGTCGCGGCCTGGGCGCTCTGGCCGATGGATTATGAAGTCATCGGGCCCCGGGCGTGGGAGTGGTCGCTTCTGGTGGCGGGGTGCGGCATGTTGCTCGCGACGTTCGTCGTACCGGTTGCGCTGGCCGGGGTCACGGGATTGGGGGAGGGAGTCTCATTGCCGGCAGTGAGCTACCCGTGGTGGGGATGGATCGCAGGAGAGTCTACAGCTCTTTTTGTAGCGGTGCGATGGTGGATGAGAGGACGGACCACACCTCTTTGATCATGCGCTGACCTTAGGTAACGACTCCGATGGCAGCAAGATCGAGGGCGAGGAGCGGCTCTTCGGCCGTTCAGCCGGCTTCGAAGTCAACGGAATCGACGATGTGGACTCCATTCACCAGCGTCTTGTGAACTGGACAGCGCCCTGCCACCTGCGTCAACCGCTTGCGCTGGGGCTCGTCGAAGGTCCCACGAAGCGTCACGTGTGTTTGGATCCGCTCGATCCAGCCGTCAGCACGTTCGTCACAGCCCACGCAGTCGTCGGCGTGCACGCGGTCGTGCTCGACCTCGACGCGGACCTCCTCAAGCGGGATGCCCTTGTGGTCGGCGTAGAGCCGCAACGTGATCGTGATGCAGGCCACGAGGCCTCCTAGCAAGATCTCGTACGATGTGGGGCCGGTATCCGTGCCCCCGGCACCGGTCGGCTCGTCGCCGAGCCAGGTGAAATCGCGAGCCCGTATCGATACCTGAGTGCCTTCGCCGAGTACACCGGTCACGACCGCCATTACCCATTCCTCCTTGTCATCGGGGATACCACGCCTGCTTCCGCCCACGCGGGTTCGCCAACGTGCTCGACGACGTATATCGTTTCTCACGAGCCGTTAACCGTGCTGTTGCCGGCGGACGATTCAAACTGGCTCCAGCTTGTCCAGCATCCAGGGCATGAGCTCGGATACCGTCGGGTGGACGAGCACCGACTTCCGGTAGGTCCCGCACGGCAGTCCACTATACATGTAAGCCGCGAACATGTTGATGATCTCGTCGCCACCGGGTCCGAGGATCGCTGCGCCGAGAATCTGATCCGTATCGCCGTCGACAAGTAACTTGGCGAATCCGAGCGTTTCTCCCATCTCCTTGGCCCGGTTGATTGAAGACATCGGCCGGGTGGCCTTTAATACGTTGTGCCCCTTCGCAACCGCCTCCTTTTCGGTCAATCCGACACGACCGAGCGCAGGATCGATGAAGAGCCCGTAGACGGGGATCCGGTCCGATATTCTCCGGGTGCCACCGCGCATCTGGTCGAGGACGATCTCGGCATCGTTGACCGACGTATGGGTGAAGGCGCCGTGTCCGTTGATATCGCCCAGGGCGAAAACACCCTCGGCGCTGGTCCGGCAAAAGTCGTCGACCTCGATGAATCCCCGTTCGTCGAGCTGAATACCCGCCGCTTCAGCGTTGAGCAGGTCCGAGTTCGGGACCCGCCCGACCGCGACGAGGAAGTGCGAGCCGGTCAGCAAACGCTCATCGCCACCCTGTACGATCGTGACCGCAACGCCGGCATCGTCGGGGGCGACACTCCTCGCGCTCGAGTCCAGACACAATTCGATCCCTTCCAGTTCGAGAATGTCCTTGATCGACCCTGCAACATCGGCATCCTCTCGAAATAGGAGTTGAGGTCCCCGCTCGATGACAGTGACCCGTGCGCCGAATCTTCGAAAGATCTGACCGAATTCGAGCGCGATGTAACTCCCTCCCAGGATGATCAGGTGCTCTGGCACCTCGGTCAGCTCGAGAACCCGGCTGTTATCCAGCCACGAAACGGTCTCCAGCCCTGGAATGTCGGGAATGCGCGGGCGTGCTCCGCCGTTGATATAGATCCGATCGGCGGTGACGCTCTCGTCGCCCACACGAATTTGCCGTGGACCCTCAAATCGGCCCCAGTCCTCGAATAAGGACACATTTTCGGCGGAGCGGATCCATGTAGTCATCCCGGTGTTGTCGCGAATCGCGTTCATGCGCGTCCGAACGGTTTTGAAGTCTATCTCGACTCCACTGGGCTGCACGCCGTACTCCGGTGCACGACGCATCATATGAGCGACCTTGGCGCTGGCCACGAGTGCCTTGGTCGGGGTGCAACCCGTGTTCACGCAGGTGCCCCCTATTCGCTCTCCTTCAATGACGGCGATCGAGTCTCCGGTTGGCAGGAGGTCGCCCAATAGGGTGCCCGTTGCCTGGCCGGTCCCGAGGATCACGTGTTGGAAATTGCGCATAGCGTAGGACTCCGGGGTCGGGGGCCGTCACGATACCCACCGGCCAGCGGTGAAGAAAGACCTGGTACGGTCTCGAACTGGTCGCCGCGGGCCACATCAAGCCGATCCTCGACCGTGCCCTTCCGTTGAGCGAGGCCCCGAGGCACGTCAGAACGGTCACGATGGCTTGCCCGAGCGGTCGGGCGACCCCTAGGATCAACAAATCCTGCAAGGAATCCGACGACTGTTCTCTGTTGGCAGCGAGTGCGCCGAGGGCTGTGGCGGCATCACACACTCCGAAGCTGCGATGTTCCCCGCCATGATCGGGCTCTCGACTCCCGTCTCGGTCGACTCGCGACTCCAGGGCCTTCGGCTTACAGTAACGAACGGAACGAAGCAGGGGGTTGCTCGGCGAGGTAGCCTAATTACCGGAGGTGCAAGAATGCCCGAGCAGTTCCCACTCATGGTTCCGGGCGTCACGCCGGACGGCGAACTTATGGACGTCCATGCGCCCTACGATGGCAGCCTCATCGCTACCGTGGAGCGCGGAGGACCGCCGGTCGTGGAGAAGGCGCTGGATACGGCCTATCAACTCTTCCGCGACAGGGACGCCTGGCTCAGCGGGGCCCGCCGGATCGAGATCCTCAGGGGTGCTGCCGCCCTCATGCAAGAGCGCCGAGAGGAGCTGGCGGTCGAAGCCGCCCGGGAGGGCGGAAAGCCACTGATCGACTCCCTCGTCGAGGTCGATCGCGCCGTCGACGGCGTACACGAGTGTGTAGAATTCCTGCGCACTCAGCATGGCGACGAGATGCCGATGGGACTCAACGCGGCGTCGGCTAATCGCTTGGCGTTCACTCGCCACGAGCCCATCGGCGTCGTGGTCGCCTTCAGCGCTTTCAACCATCCTTTGAACCTCATCGTCCACCAGGTCGCGCCCGCGGTCGCGACCGGGTGTCCCTGCATCATCAAACCGGCCGAGGCCACACCGCTTTCGGCGATGCGCTTCGTTGGAATTCTCCGTGAGGCGGGACTCCCGGAGGAGTGGTGCCAGGGCCTCCTAACCACCGATCTGGACGTCGCCGGATCGCTGGCAACGGATCGAAGGGTGGGCTTTTTCAGCTTCATTGGGAGCGCTCGTGTCGGTTGGATGTTGCGCTCCAAGCTCGCTCCCGGAACGCGCTATGCCTTGGAACATGGAGGGGCGGCGCCCGTGCTCGTGGCAGAGGACGCGGACCTCGAATATGGGATCCCGCTGATCAGCAAGGGTGGGTTCTACCACGCCGGCCAGGTCTGCGTTTCGGTTCAGCGCGTCTTCGCCCACCGAAACATCGCTCGCGATCTGGCCGAACGTCTTGCCCAAGCGGCGACGGCTCTCAACGTCGGCGATCCGACCTTGCCCGACACCGAAGTCGGGCCCCTCATCCGTCCAGCCGAAGTGGAGCGCGTAACAGAGTGGGTGACGGAAGCGGTCGATCGAGGTGGCGAGTTGCTCGCCGGAGGCGAAGCCCTTTCCGAGACCTGCTACGCGCCCACTGTACTGTACGATCCGCCCGGCGACGCTCGAGTCTCGACAGCCGAGATCTTCGGCCCGGTCGTCTGTGTGTATCCGTACGACGACATCGATGATGCGATCGCCCGGTCAAACTCGCTTCCTTTCGCGTTCCAGGCGTCGGTGTTCACGCGCGACATCGATACGGCGCTACGGGCTTCACGCCGGCTCGACGCCTCTGCGGTGATGGTCAACGACCACCCGGCCTTCCGCGTGGATTGGATGCCGTTCGCCGGCCTGAGGGAGTCGGGCATCGGCGTGGGGGGGATCCCCTATACGATGGAAGACATGCAGATCAGGAAGCTGACGGTGATCCGGTCGATGGAGCTGTAGCTCGCGCAGGCTCCTGCGCCGAGGACGAGGCGCGACGAGGTGGTGCCCCTATGATGTCTATCCCGACATCGCGGATTCCTCCCTTACTTACGCGGGCGTGCGGCCCGTGCCTCGCTCAGACCCCGGGCGCGCTGTCGTTTCCAAGTATCGGGGTGGAAAAGCAACAACACCGTAAAAATTTCCAGGCGCCCCACAAGCATGAGAAAGACGATCACGACCAGGCCCGGGTTGGAGATCCATCCGTAGTTGTCCGTTGCGCCCACGGCACCGAGTCCGGGCCCGATGTTTCCGACCGACGCGGCACTGGCCCCCACCGCGGTGAGGATATCCATGCCGAAGAAGGTCAGAAGCATGCCTCCGAAAAGGACCAGGATAACGTAGAGGCTCACGAACCCGAGGATGTTCAGCAGGACGTCCTCCCGGACCGTGCGTTGGCCGACGCGGACCATGAGGATCGCTCTCGGATGCAGGTGCTTACGGATCTCGCTGGCAGTGTGCCTCAGTAACACGAGCACCCGGACCGCCTTGATCCCGCCGCCGGTCGACCCGGCCATGCCGCCCACGAACATCAATGTGACGAGCACCCCCTGAGCAGCCGGAACCCACATCTCGAAGTCGGCGGAGACGAAGCCCGTCGTGGTCGTGATCGCCACCGATTGGAACAGGCCGTGACGGAACGCGCCCTCCACCCCTGCCACGGTGAACTCGTAGGTGCCGGCCATCAGGTTGCTGACCATGAGAAAGAGGCCCGCTCCCACGATGACCATCGTGAAGAACCGCCACTCCTCATTCCTGAAGTACTCCGGGCGTCCTGTGGCGGCCCGGAAGTGCAGCGCGAAGTTCACGCCCGCGATGTACATGAAGATGATCGTGACGTAGTGGATGTACGCCGAGTCGAAGCCGGCGAGCGAGGCGCTCTTGGTGGAAAAACCCCCGGTCGCAAGGGTCGCGAACGCATGGTTCACAGCATCGAACAGCGACATCCCGCCGAGCAGATACAGCACGATCTGCACGCCCGTGAGTCCCACGTACACGCCCCACAGCAGCTTGGCCGTCTGTGCGATGCGGGGCCGGAGCCGCTCGGGCGTGGGTCCGGGCACCTCTGCCCGAAACAGCTGCATGCCGCCCACGCCCACATAAGGCAGGATGGCGATGGCGAGCACGATGATTCCCATGCCGCCCAGCCAGTGTGTGACCGAGCGCCAAAGGAGTATTCCCTCCGGCAGCGCCTCCACGTCGGCGAACACGGTGGCCCCGGTCGTTGTGAAACCGGACATCGCCTCGAAGATCGCGGGTACGACGCTGTCCAGCGTGCCGGAGATCAGAAACGGCAGTGCGCCGAATACCGCCACCGTCGTCCAGGCGAACGTGACGATGGCGTAGCCTTCACGGGTCGTGAGTTCACCCTCGAACCTCGTGACACTGTACGCGAGGAGACCCACCACGAGTGTGATCCCGGAGGAGGCGAAGAGCGCGGAGGCGGCCCCGTCTTCGTAGAACGAGGCGCCGAGCCCCGTCGCAGCCATGGCGATGGAGACGAAGACGAGGAGCAGCCCGATGATGTTGACGAGGTGCCGGACGGACATCAGCCGAAGAGCTTCTCGAGGTCGTGGATGCACGTCGGCAGAGCGAATGCCACCGCGTGGTCGCCCGCACGGACTTCTGTGTCTGCCTGCGGCACGATGATCTCCTCGCCTCGGATCAGGATGCCCAGGCGAGCGCCAGGCGGGAAGTGTACCCCATCCAAGCGTTTGCCGACGATCTTCGACCCCCCGGCCGCCACGAACTCGATCGCTTCAGCGTCGATGCCCTTCAACGTCGCGACGCTGGTAATACCCTCGCCACGCACGTCCCGGAGTATGGCATTGACGGTGGACAGACGCGGTGACACGGACGCGTCGATCTCCAGGCGCGGGATCAACTGCAGGTAGGAGAAGTCGTCGATGAGCGCCACGACCTTCCGAGCGCCCACGGTCTTGGCGAGCAGGCTGGTCAGCAGGTTCGTGTCATCGTTGCCCGTGCTCGCGACGAAGGCATCCATGCCGGCCACACCCTCCATCTCCAAGAGCTCCAGGTCGGTGGCGTCCCCATTCAGAACCAGCGCTTTCGGCAGTGCCTCGGCGAGCTCGAGACAACGCGCGCGGTCGCGTTCGATGATCGTCGCTTCGACGCCGGTCTGCTCGAGCAACTCCGCGATGTGCAGACCCTCCTGACTTCCGCCGGCGATCATCACCCGCTGGAGCTTGAACGGCTCATAGCCGGTCAGTTGGGGAATATCGTCCAGTTCGTCCTTGGGGGAGAGCAAATAGATCTGGTCCCCCGCCTCGATCGTATCATCGCCCCTAGGTAGGATGGTTTGCTCACCCCGCTGAATCGCGGCTGTAGCATAGTGATGCTCGGGGAGTTCGGCAGCCAACGTTCTCAATGACTTGCCCGCGATGCGGGCACCCTCTCTGACCTTGAGACCGATCATGCGCACGCGTCCGTCCGCAAACGACGCGACGTCCGTAGCGACCTCGCTACGGAGCAACTCCAGTGTCTCGCGCGCGCACTCGCGCTCCGGATTGATCATGAGATTGATGCCGAGCACTTCGCCAGAGAGCACGGCGCCCCGATGGTAGTAGTCCGGACTCGAGATACGGGCGGCGACATATTCGACGTCCAGGCGTCGGGCGGCGAGGCCGACGATCAGATTAACCTCGTCGACGCTCGTAACCGCGAGCACCATCTTGGCCTTTCTTATTCCCGCCTCTTCGAGAACGGACAGCGACGCTCCGTTCCCGACGACGGTCATGATGTCGAGCCGATTCCCGACATCCTCGGCGCGCGCGGCGCTTGAATCGATCAGCACAACGTCCTGAGTCTCTTCCGATAAGCGTTCAGCGAGGTGGAAACCGACCTCACCGCCGCCAACTACGATCACCAAACGCATGGGTTCTCCGTATTACGAGCCCCTTCAAGGTGGTCGGAAGCTACAAATGGTGGAAGTAGGGGTATCCCACCGCCGCCGAAGAGCCAGATCTATCCTTCTCCGTCCTCCGCTCGTAGATCAGCTACCACGCGCTCGGCATCGTTCCCGACCAGGGTCACCTGCGGATGACCGGATGGGCCCAGCGATGTAGCCATCGAGGCTTGCTGCGACGCTGTATCGGACCGTTCGCATCGTCGTCTCCAGATCTGGGGGCTCACCATCGATACAGACGATCTTGGTCCCGACGATTAAGAGGAGGACTCGGGACCTGATCGTCCGACGCATCCACCGGCCGGGGCAGCGGGCTGCCGAATATGGCCCGGAAGATCATGGACGGGATACAGATGTCCATCGTGGTTACCAGAATCGCCACCGAAGCCAGCGTGAAGCCAAGAACGTAGCCGACGGTCGGATATGACAAATCGAAGGCCCCAACCGTGACGATCAACCACAGGGCGCCAACCCCACATGCAAATCGACTAGGGGGGCCCCTTTTCGGTAGAGGTCGTGTCCCCGTCAAGTGACGGATCCCGTGATTATAGATCAGGTCGAAGGGGTGAACTGGAAGAACCCCAGCGAGAAATGCAATCGCTGCGAGTGTCAGCAAGAGTGGCGTCGAGGCAAGGGCGGTGCCGACGATCGCCAGGGTCGCGCAAAGTCCGAATGCCAGACGCAACCAGGGCCCAACTTCGGCCAGGAGTTCCTCGTCAACCGTGTCGAATCCCTGCACATCGAGACGAGATAAGCGCTTCGCTCCCAAGGTACTCCCTACAACCCGACCTCCTTCGATCTGCTCTTGATCCATCGTAATCCCCCATGACCTAACCTGCGTCTGTGGCCAGCCAGCCTTCTAAATGTGGATCGCCCGCCCCAGGGCCGATAACGCACCTTCGGCTATGGCCTCCGAAAGCGTAGGATGCGGGTGCATGGCACGGACCATCTCTTCTACAGTGGATTCGAGATGGCGCCCTAAGACGAACTCTCCGATCAGCTCGGTGGCGTGGGGTCCTACGATGTGGGCCCCGAGGATCTCGGAGTATTGGGCGCCACGAATGACCTTTACAAACCCCTCCGAGTGGCCGGCGGCGAGCGCGCGACCGTTGGCCACCCAGGGAAACTTCCCAATGTTGACCTCGAATCCCTGCTCCTTGGCCTGCTCCTCCGTAAGTCCGACCGACGCGACTTCGGGATTACAATACGTGCAGTTCGGAACGTTTTGGTAGTCCACCCTGCCATGGGCCTGACCGGCGATGGCCTCGACACAGACCACGCCCTCGTGCATGGCCTTGTGGGCCAGCAGTTGATTGCCGGCGCAGTCGCCGACTGCGTAGACGCCTGTGGCGCTGGTTCGCATGTACTCGTCCACAAGGAAGAAGCCTTGATCATCGAGTTGGACGCCGGCGTCTTCGAGACCCAGGTCGTTCGTGTTCGGCACGCGTCCCACGGCCGACAGGACGTACTGGACTTTCAGCCTCTGTTGTTGGCCCTTGTTGTCCTTGAAGTCGAGCTTGACGGACCCTTTGGCGACGTCCGCGCTCTCCACTACCGCCCCTGTGTGAAAATCCACGCCCCGCTTCTGGAAGCTCCGCTGCACCAGGGCCGATGAGTCCCCGTCCTCGAGCGGCAGGATACGATCCAACGCTTCAATGACCGTGACCTTGGTGCCGAACGCGTTATACACGTCGGCGAACTCCATCCCGACTGCACCAGCCCCTACGACAGCCAGGGTGTCCGGTGCCTCGTTCTGAAAAAGGGCTCCGGTTGAGGACCAGACGCGGTCCTCATCGATCGGTAGGACCGGGATGTCCCTCGGTCGGGAACCAGTCGCCAGAATGACGTGCCCGGCGGTGTATGCCTGCCGGTTTCCGTCGGAAGCCTCGACCTCTACGCCGCCCCCGCCCAAGAGACGGCCATGTCCCTCGATGTGGGTAACCTTGTTCTTCTTGAAGAGGTGGCCGACCCCATTAGCCAGTTGCTCTGCGATCGCCCTACTGCGCTCCTGAGCCGGACCGAGGTCGACATTCGCCTTGGCGAACGTGATACCATGCGCCCCCGCGGTCTTGAGTTCATTCGCCAGGGCCGCGCTGCTCAGAAGGGCTTTGGTGGGAATACATCCTATGTTGAGACAGACACCCCCTAGCTTATCAGCCTCGACACAAGCCACGTTCAATCCGAGCTGTGCTCCACGGATAGCTGCAACGTAACCTCCCGGCCCTCCACCTATGATGAGTACGTCGAAGTCGTTTTCTGGCACAGCTTACCTCTTTCGAAAGCGGTCCGTTCGCAAAGAAGCGGGCGGAAAATAAGATGTGCCACCCCCGGGCGTTTGCTCGGTCCCGCGGGCGGCTCCGAAAGTTAGATGGGGCGCAAACGCTGGTAAACCCTGGGGGGGGAGGGCCCGAGGACGGGGATCGAAGTACGTAATCGCCCGATGTGCACACGGCCCAGTGACCGGCTGTGCGCGGGAGCCAGCGACCCGATGGACGTCTCGAAATTCATTTACTTCGGGAGGGGCGTGTGCCTATCGTGGATCGTAGGCTATGCCATAGCGTTTTTCGGCTGGGTCGGAGGTTCACATGTGGACACTACTACTCGCGGTTGCCGCGGTCTTCATGGCTGGGATCAGCCTCTATAACAAGCTCGTGAAACTCAGGGAGCAGGCGGATGCGGCCTGGGCCGACATCGATGTCCAACTCAAACGTCGCCATGATCTCATCCCCAACGTGGTCGAGACCGTAAAGGGATATGCGGCTCATGAGCAGAAGACCTTCGAGGCCATCGTAGCAGCGCGGTCCTCGGCGATGACGGCTCAGACCCCGGCAGAGAAGGGTCAGGCCGAAGGTATGCTGGGCGGAGCGCTCAAGTCGTTGTTCGCGCTCGCCGAGGCGTACCCGGATCTCAAGGCGGCCGACGGTTTCCGGGATCTCCAGGGCACATTAAGCGTCTCGGAGGACTCGATCCAGAACGCGCGCCGGTACTACAATGCGGTCGTGCGAGATTTCAACACCAGGATTAGTCAGATACCGACCAACATCATTGCCAACAGCTTCAACTTTCGTGAGCGGGAGTTCTTCGAAGTACTAGAGGGCGAAAAAGCCGTACCCAACGTGAGCTTCAGCGACGGTACGGCTGGCTGAAGCCATTCCTCGCGGGAGGTCTAGACGAGATGACGGGACCTCGCCTCAGCGCTCTTGTCAGCGCTCTTAGCCTAGTATCCACGCTGTGCCTCTTCGGTAGTCCTTTTGCGGCCTCACCGGTAGCGGGCCAAGCCAAAGCGCTCGAAATCGAATGGTTCGACGCTGACATCATGTCTTGCCCAGCGGCCGGATTCACGTCAGTGAGGCTAACGGGCTCCCGCGGTTCGACCAGCGCTACGGCCAATGCTACGGCCAATGCTAC
>Ga0114996_10004340_pt1 | contig 17113 bp, 12 predicted proteins | sample ArcticOcean_MG_C_4_FD_87039 | JGI IMG/M metagenome (GOLD analysis project Ga0114996, IMG submission 87039) | Marine microbial communities from western Arctic Ocean - ArcticOcean_MG_CB4_134 | ecosystem: Environmental > Aquatic > Marine > Oceanic | place: Arctic Ocean: Canada Basin | collected...
ATAGATAGTTTTGTAAAAGGCTACCTAGGTCGACCATTAGGCGGTTAGACGAAAGAACTTTCTTGAGCGAGATTCCTGAACTTGGCGTTCAGTTGATTTATCAACTGAGTCCTGGGGGAGTGGAAGTGGCTCGTTAGCTCGATCTTCTAGCCTGTAAAAAGCTTAATGCACCAAAATCATAGACTCTTTTCAGAGTCTCAAAACTTCGAAAAACTTAGATATTCTTTCTGTTCACTGTTCAGCGGCTAAGACGCGCTGAATCAAGACCCGGCATAACCGGGTCTTTTCGCGCCCGGAAATAACTCGAACTGACGCGATATTAAGCTCCGGGCGGTGCGTATTGCTCCGGGCATCGTCGGGTGACTTGGTCGCTTATGTCTGCGACGTGGCCCTCGGTCCCTCCAGAAGGAGGGAACCAGAGCAGAAGCGCAAGATGCCCCCGCAGGTACCGTCATTCTGAACTAGATTCAGAATCTCGAACCGCCCACAACCCGGCGGGCGAAACCAACTCACAGGCGACCCGTCATTCTTTCTCCCTAAGAGAAGGTTGGGTTGAGGGGGAATGTCAGTCGGCAACAACTACCGTCGTTCATATCCTCCCACCACTGCCATTCCCCTCACATCTATCCTCTCCCTCATAGAGAGGAAGAAGAAAAACGACGAATTCCACAGAATGTCCGATAAACTCCCACCCATGACACACCAACACAGCCCCGCCAAGGAAATCGTAATTACCAAAGCCGACAACCTCGAAGTCGAAATCAGCTCCGGGGCCATGAATCGACTCGCCGGCGTTTCCGAACTGCTCACCGGTTCATCCGGAATCCACATGGCAATCGCCACAGTCCCACCCGGACGCTGTTCAACCGCCCACTATCACGTAAATTGTGAATCAGCGATATACATCGTCAGCGGCACAGGCGTATTTCTCTCGGGACCAGAACTCGACAAAGAAGAATCCATCAACGCAGGCGACTTCATCTTCGTCCCGCCCGACGCCAATCACCAACCAGTCAACACATCCTCCACCGACGACCTCGTGCTCATCGTCGCCCGCAACGCACCAGTCGAAATAGTCGTCGAACTGGAAGGCAAAGGTCGCAAGGACTGCTGATCGTTTCGGGAAGACGCGAGATTGCGGAAAAATCACCACACAATCGCCAGTGAGCAGTAGTAAAATTTGTAACTGTCGCCGCGTTACTCCACAGTGACCCAGCTGCCATGCACGGGCCTATAGCTCAGTTGGTTAGAGCGCTACTCTGATAAAGTAGAGGTCGGATGTTCGAGTCATCCTAGGCCCACCAATTTCACCTAAAACACCGTCAATTCGGCGGTGTTTTCGTTTAATCAAGTTGACTCCAACACAGGCGACATAGCTGATTATTTACTCAGTTCGACAGAGTTCGATCACGACGACCATCGGCCAGTTGATTGAAGTCGCTTTCATGTCGAATTGTTCGATAAATGTTGCGTCCGTGGAATGCTCATCAATCGAACGTAGCTCGAAATCAGTTTTGGCCGCAGCCATGATCATGTCCCCCAACTTATGATCGACGCTACCGGGACGTACCAGATCACCCGATACTGGGTCGGTGAACCGCGCCTGGGACCCGCGCAAGAACATTGCCGGATGCATCGCGGAAACGATTGTGCGCGCATCAGGTTTAACGACCCGATCAATCTCACTGAAGAACAACTCGAGATCATCCAAGTGCTCTAAAACCAGACCACTTACGACCAAATCGAATTCACTTTCTGCAAACGGAAGAGCTTCGCTGAGGTTATGTGGTAGAAAGTCCACCAAGTCAGCTCCAGGCTTACGGCGAGCTTCTGACAACATTCCCTCTGAGAAGTCTCGAAGGCTGTGACTACCGCGTCGTTCTCTGCCTGCCTTAGCGCATGACGGCCAGTGCCGCAGCCGAGATCCAGTACCTTCAGACCAGCTACATTCCCGAGCATCTCTCGAACTGCAAGACCTTCAAGGGCTTGCATCGGATTTTGATCGGTGTCATATACAGCCGGCCATCGGTCGTACCCGGCCATTACGTTCGCTACATCAGACAAAATGCGCCTCCACAAAACCTACATAAAATGAAGGTAGTATCCGGCGATAATATTACGTCGTACTAATATCAAATAACGAAAATGCTTCATCGAGTTAACCCAAAACTCCCACAAGAGGATCTCACATGACTGCACTCGCACGGATCGGTCGTGTAAGCCATTTGGCTGCCATTCTTTCGGCGGTGACACTCGTACTCATTACTGCAAACCCCGCCCAGGCGATAGTAGTTCGCCACGATGTGGACGACGCTGAGTTTCTGCAACCCGAAGGTGCCTACCCCGCGGTGTTCGACGTGTTCGAAAAACGAGGCGGTGTCGCCACACTTATCGCACCAATCTGGGCGATCACAGCCGGCCACGTTGGGCAGGACATAAAGCCGGGGCACGAAACGATGATCGCCGGCCAGTCGTACACCGTCCATCAGGTCGTTCTGCACCCGAAATGGGCGACAGGCAATCGCGAGATGGCACTGTTCCAACTCGACAGGCTAGTTCAGAACGTCGAGCCTATTTCGCTGTACACCACCAGTGATGAACAGGGCAAAATCGTGACCTTTGTCGGTCGAGGCGATTCAGGAACCGGGCTAACGGGACCAATAACTGCCGATCACAAGCTTCGAGCTGCCACCAACCGCGTTGAGCGGGTCGAAGGAGACATGCTGGTATTTCGATTCGATGCACCAGAAGACGACAACACCACGCCGCTAGAAGGGGTGAGCGGACCGGGCGACAGCGGAGGGCCTGCACTGATCGAGAGCTCTGGAGTCTCGAAATTAGCAGGACTCAGCGTCGAATCAAGCGGTCGAACGCCTGGCCAATACGGCAACCTCGAGTTTTACAGTCGAGTCTCAATAGACGTCGACTGGATTCAGGAAACGATCTCAACCGCTGGTGGAACAGGTTCTCAGGAATCGTACTCCTCAGCATCGACCGCTGAGATAGAGGTGAAATCAGTCTTCAGTTTCACTACGCTGTTGTACGCCGGAGCCATCGTCGTGACTGCATTTATTCTGGCGGTAATCATCGGCGTTATCGTAACGTCGCGCCGGAATGACGAGGATTAGTGTCCTCAGATTCTGTGATTGGACTCTATGTAACCGATCCCGATTCCAAAAAGCGCTCCTAAACATCGTTCCCTCAGTGGCAATAAACAATGTGTATACCGCATTGTTCGGCCAGTCAGATGGTATAAAATGCACTCGCTTTACGAAACCATCGCAACAGCGCTGACCGCTGGAAAATCACTGACAGCACTTTGCGTATCACTCTAATTTGAATTTTTCTCGATTCGTACAACGTCGCGCTCGAAGGGATCGCTTTTTGGCGCTCGGGGTGCTGATTGCAGTATTTCTGGCCGCCACTGTTATGGCTGGTGGCCCGATTTACCTCCGTTCGCTCGAACGTATCGGGATGACCGAGATGGTGGGTAATCTCGGCATACACAACAAGAACATCACCGCTCTCTCCGACTGGATTCCACTCGAAGCGAAAGGGATCGCCGATGCGGATAATGCTGTCGATTCAGCAATAAACCGCGATCTCGCACCGCTTATCACTCATGGTTCCACCAGGATTAAAACTCGACCCCACTTCTGGGTGAAATATGACGGTGACCCCGAAACCAAACCAGTGGTCGTTCGGGGTGAACTCTCGTCACGCCTCTTCTTCCACGAATTGGAAGGCTTTTTCCCGGCTGTAAACTACGTCGAAGGTAGGGCGCCAACCAGGCAGTTGCGTACCGATGAAAACGGCGATCAGATAGTCGAAGTGGCCATCTATGTTCGCCGCGCAGGAGAATTTCGTCACGGTCTTAAATTCGTCACCTTGGGCCTCGGCGATACGGTTGTCGCGTCGTCGGTCTCACGAAGATCAGGTTTAGTAAAAGGCGAGATCGTCGGTATATTCGAGGCCAACGATCGAAGTGAAGAGTTCTGGATAGGCAATCCGAGCGCTATCCTCGAACCAATGCCGCCTACCCTGTTCGGTGGGCGAGATCTTCCGGTGATTTTCTTCACAGCGGAAGGTGCCATCGCTCCCGGCGTGGGACCGTCCAACGCAGGGTTGCCCATGAACTACTCGCGAGTGTTGTTCACCAATCTCGAAGTAATGGCGCTCCAGAAAACCTCTGTAGTGGTATCGGCGATGGACCACTTTGAAGCGGAAGTCCTGGCAAACATTCCCCGTGGTGCTGCTTTGATGGGTCCCCGGGCGTCAACGAATCGCATGGCCCAGAAAATGCTATTCCTGCGGCTACCCGCACTACTCCTTGCAGCGCTAAGCATTGCAGTCGTCGGGTACTACTTGTTTTTGGTTTCGGGTCTAATCGCGCGCAAGCGTGAACTCGAAACCTTGATGTTGCGGTCCCGTGGGCTCTCCAATTTTCAGGTGATGCGAGTTCAGGTAATCGAGGCCGCAGTCACGGTAGGAGCACCTGCAGCAATCGCTCCCATCCTGGCTTTCGCTTTCATAGGATTTGCCGGGCGACTGCCAGTGTTCGAATATCTCACTCACGGGCAAAACCTCCCGGTCGAACTAACTCCAATGGCCTGGGTCTGGGCTGCAGGTGCAGCCTTAATATCGTTCCTGATTGTGTTGCTTCCGACATTGATGGTTGCAAGATCTGGAATATCAAAAGCCGATCACTCCCGAGCCAGACCTGACCGACCTCCCGTATTTCAACGGTTTTACTTCGACTTGCTGGTCACCATCCTTGGAGGATTGTTCCTCTGGGAGATCACCAAACGCGGTGTTGCTACAACGGATCGCGAAGGGGAAATCGTGACCGATCCGACGCTACTCTTCGCTCCCGCTATGCTCCTTATATCGGTAGCGCTTGTAATGCTTAGGGTATTCCCGATCATCACAAAAATGTCTGCATGGATAGCCACGCGATTCACCTCCGCTCCTGTAGCCGTCGGATTCTGGAGATTGGGCAGAAGCCCCTACTGGTACGCATGGCCAGTATTGTTGATCATCCTGGGCACGGGTCTTGGCGTGATGGTTGGGACGTTAGGGTTGACGCTCGAGCGCAGTGGTCTTGAGCAGATATTTTACGAAAACGGCACGAGCATGAGGATTCGTCCTGGCGGGATTCATTCGCAAATACAGCAACCCGATATCGACAATTTGCTCGCCATTGACGGCGTTAATGCGGCGACGATGGCATTCAGGCAAAACGCCAAAGTCGGCACAACGAGTCTGGGATCGGAATTCACAGTGCTCGGTGTTGAGGTAGACAGTCTGGGAGACATGCTCTGGTTCCGAGATGACTTTTCCGAGGAGCCCATCGGAACACTATTCGAAAACATGGATATCCCAGCGCGGCCTAAACCTCTTATTCTCCCCGAAGGCACGACATCAATATCGGCTTGGACCAAACAAGATCCATTTGTTATGGACCATTTCTTTTGGGTAGTTCTTAAAGATGCAAGAGACCGTCAAATAACGGTCACTCTGGGTCAAATCGGTGATACATGGAACTACCAGTCCGGTGTTGTTCCGGAGCATCTGGCTTATCCCATCGAGGTAACTTCACTGCAAACATTTATGCAGTCAGGAGGCGATGGTGGATCACCGACTACGTGGTTCATCGACGACCTCAAAGCCACTGGCCCAGATTTCGAAATAATACTGTTGGACTTTGAAGGCGACAGTCTCTGGACCCCTCTCGCAACATCGAACGGACTGGACGATAAATATACGGATGCACCAGAACCTGCAAATGTCGGTGTTCCTGGCTCAGGAATCGGCAGGGTACAGCTCGAAAGAGGAACAGTCTCGGGCGTACGTGGTATTTATCAAAGCTCCAATGGAGAGCCAATGCCGGTGATAGTTTCAGGCAACTTTGCCGCCATTGCTAACATCGTTGTTGGAGAACCCGCCGTGGTTCAAATCGGGGGTGGCTTCGTACCGGTTATTCCAGTCGGGACCACAGAACTATTCCCGACTCTGGATCCCTCTGACCGACCGTTCATGATTGTCGATGTGACAACCCTGCTCGAATTTATCGAGCTGCGCGGATTGGTCAACATGAACCCGAACGAAGCATTCTTGGATATCGATCAAGAGAATCATGCACAGGTCACGGCGGATATTCGCCGATTGTTCCGCGGTAGTTCATTGCTGGATCGAGCTGCGCGAGTCGAAGATTCGGTGATCGACCCTCTAACGGTGGCAGGATGGCGTGGAATGGGCGTCGTGTCACTGATTATTGGCGGCGTGGCGTTGGTGCTCGGGTACGTAACCTACCTTGTCGCCCATTCGAATCGGACTATGCACGATTCGGCGTATTTGAGGGCTATGGGCCTTTCAAAACCAGGCTTTATGAGAAGTGCGCTGATTGAGCACGGCATTGTGGCAATCGTTGGAATTGGTGTAGGGATCGGAGCTGGATTATTCGCCAGTAGGGTGGCTGTGGGAGCGATCGCACACTCGGATAGCGGGCGCGCTTTACTTCCGCCATTCATTCTGGAAACCAGTTGGCGGCCACTAATATTCGTGCTAACTATTGCCGCAGCTGCGGGATTCATCGGTGTAGTGTCAGCTTTCATCGGGTTCTTGCGAAAACCACTCCACGAGCTGACCCGCTCCGCCGAATAAGTAAGTGCCGGTGGCACGAATTCTGCGAGATCGGTAAGCGTTGGCACAGCTGTCGGATGCCGTTGGCATGCCATTGATTGAACGATTCAGAGAGTTCTGAGGATTCACACACCACCAACGGGAATATCATCCGCTCTGATCAGTCATCGACCCGGAAGTCAGTGCCAACCCCGATATACCGTGACTATCGGACGCGCTCGATGAATAGTCTCAACAGTGATTCATACTCGTCAGAATACGCATTCCAGGAGGCCACGTGCGGTACGTTGCTAAAAGTATGGAACTCGACGAGAGAGGGAAGAGCAGCAGCGAACTCGATGCTCGTTTCGATCGGCACAGTGTCATCTGTATCGCTATGAACCAGCAAAATCGGCACGGTTAGCTCTTCAGCCTGTGAAAGAAAATCCAACTCAGACCAGTCGATTCCGAACCTCATGTTCGTAAACAACTTGGCAAATACTGTAATCGGCGCTGGGACACCTCGCTCTTCTGCACCCTTATCAATTGTTCTGCCGAAATTGAGCATAGGTGCGTCGAGGAACATACCGATGGTGTGATCTGCCAGATCGGATCGAAGCTGATAGTTGGCGACAATTCCTCCACCCATCGAATACCCGAACAGCAGGATCTTATTGGCGCCGTTGTCCAGGGCATATTGAACCGCAGCTTCAACATCTTCCCATTCGGTTGTTCCGTAGTCGTAGTATCCAGACTCGCTGGCAGGCGCGTTCACATCGTTGCGATAGTCGATCGTCAACGAATGGACCTCTAGTCCCGCAAGATCGTCGAGAATCTTCAGCGAGGTTTCTCGGTTGCTGGTCCGCCCGTGAACGAGTACCGCCCATACGTCAGAATCGGCAGTTATGTGCCATGCACCGATACTACCAATGGGCGCAGGTATCACTACATTCTCGTACTTCAATCCGTGTGCCGCCAAAGGGTCGTGCGGAAACGCAGTTCGTTCTAGAGACACGCTTTCACCAACACGAAGCTCGCCAACCAGTGGGGTGTACTCCCGAACTACGCCTGTGTCGGATTCAGAAACTACGTTACCAAGCTGTCCGTAGTCACTACCGTTCGTAACTCCCCACACGGCTGAGAGGGCGATGTTTTTTTCTGTGTCGGCGTCCGGAAGTTGTTGAAGCGTGATGGTGTTCTCGCCAACGGCAGTAATCTTGACGCTTGGTTCGCCAGGGCCATGTTCAATGTTGAGTCCATCCGATTCGACAATACCGGAGAAATACCAGCCACCACCAATCAGCACGATCAGCACGAACACGATAATGGCGATGACGACGTAGCGGACTATTCTGTTGCGATATACAGATTTCATTGAGGCTACTCTTGATAATGGCACAACGATCAAAACCAGACTATATCTCACTCGGGAATCGACTACCTACCCGGATCACGAAATCTGCTACCGGAAGGATGTGCCAGAACCACAGTCGGGATCTCGAATGTATTCACGAGCGATTGCCAGCAAAACGACACACGACTCGTTGGACTGATCACCTGCTGGCTGATTCGAGTATCGTGGGCGACCACCACATCTAGCATGCTCTGTTAGAGTCCCCCAAACTCACCATGTTCATCCCGTACTAACGAGTTGAAACATAGAACTACTGGTAGGAAATTTACTCTAGGTGGAAGACGCTCATAATCACGACCTGCCGGCACTACGACTGGGATCTCACGGGCACCCATCGTGTACCGAGTGTGGGCGCACGATCTGGAACGATCCGAAGGTGGCAGGTGCAGCAATTGTCCCCATGGACGGTGGAATCGTGATGGTTCAGCGTGCCATTGAACCGGCGATCGGCAAGTGGAGCTTCCCTTCAGGATATGTGAACCGAGGCGAGAAAATTGAAAGCGCTGTGGAGCGAGAGGTTCTCGAAGAGTGCGGCCTCGAAACTGTCGTAGATCGACTTGTTGGTCTGTATTCAGAGGAAGGAAACTCGATCATCCTTGCAGTCTACGAGGCACACATAACCGGCGGGAAACTTGAATCGGCTGATCATGAAACACTCGACGTTCGGGTATTCAAGGTTGGCGATCTACCAGAACTGGCATTCGAGCATGATCGCGGAATTATTTCGGACTGGATAGACCTGCAGGAGACGGCTCAATGAGATCGCATAGTGACGTGGTGGTTATCGGTGGCGGTGTTATCGGCACGTCTGTCGCGTATCACCTGGCAAGTCAGGGTTCGACTGTCACGATCATAGAGCGTGACTCCATAGCCAGTCACGCTTCTGGCTTTTCCGGGGGGCTGCTCAATCCGACAAGTGAAACTGGAAATCTCGTGCCCCTGCACCACCAGTCGTTCGAAATGCACAAACAACTACTCGAAACGGTGCAAGAGGAATCCGGTGTCGACGCTCAAGTCATATACATGCCGCATATCGAACTGGCGCTCACCGAGGAAGACGTCCCATTCCAGCGTACCGAACTAGAACGAATATCAGAGTTTCTGAAATTCAAATCCGAGTGGCTCGAACCTGAAGACATTTGGAAATTAGAGCCAAGAATTTCTAAAGATATCTTTGGTGGTGTGCTTGTTGAAGACGTCATTATTCTCGACAGTTACAACTTCACGCTGGCGATGAGTGCTGCGGCTGAAAAGCGCGGTGTGGAGATCTTGCTTCGTGAAGCGACAGACATCGTCTACGAAAAAGATCGAGCAGTCGGAGTGATGATTGGTCAGGATCAAATCAGCTGTGACGCCGTCGTAATGGCGTTGGGTCCGTGGACTGGAGCCGCTAGCTTATGGACCGATATCGACATCCCAATCGTCCCGCAGAAAGGCGAACTGGTGCGGCTCGAAGGACTCGACCCACCACTGGGGTTTCACCTTCGGGCGTATCACGGCGACAACACCTGCGCCGTCTACCAGAAGTCCGATGGTCTGGTCTGGCTGGGTGCCACGAACGTCGATGGCAGCGGGTTCGACACCAGCCTGTCGGCCGAGGCACTGGAGAAAATTTCCACAACCGCGATCCGAATCCTGCCTGAACTCGAGTCGCACAAACTAGTTCTGCAAACCGCATGCCTGCGCCCGGTCACTCCTGACAAAGATCCGATCCTCGGTCGAGTCTCCGGCAAAGAGGCGCTGTTCATTGCTACCGGTACTGGCGGTCAGGGTATTTTGCTGTCTCCCGTGGTCGGCAAGGCGATTGCCGACCTTGTTTCAACGGGCGAAACCAGCATTGATATTAACCAGTTCTCTTTGGAGAGGTTCAGTTGATGCTGAACAATCTGGTAACAGCATCGCGCCGAAAGAGTAACGATGCGATCTCGTAGTGATGTAGTGGTCATCGGCGGCGGGATCATCGGCTCGTCGATCGCTCATATTCTTGCGAATGAAAATCTCAACGTAACCGTGCTTGAGCGCGACTCAATCGGCAACCACGCTTCGGGCTTCGCGCTTGGCCTGCTCAATCCGACGAACGACACTGGTATAACCGAATCACTGGTTCACCAGGCGTTTAAGTTGCATCAAGACCAACTCGAACAAGTCCAAGAAGAGTCAGGAGTCGACGCACAGGTACAGATCCTGCCACATCTGGAATTAGCTCTTGAAGAATCCGAAGTTACGGCACTGAAGTCCGAAGTAGACCGGATAAACAACCTTCCAAACTTCAAAACGAGCTGGCTTGAGCCGGAAGAAATTCAAAAGCTAGAACCGCGACTCACCGAGCAACTGTCTGGTGGTGTACTGGTCGAAGACGTAATCATGCTCGATAGCTACAACCTCACACTCGCCACTGCGCAGGCCGCCGAGGTGAGAGGAGCTAAGTTCGTATTGAAAGAAGCGACCGGGATCCTTTACGAAAGTAACCGAGCCGTCGCTGTGATGATGGACGAAGACCGCATCGATTGCGACGTAGTTGTTTTGGCATTGGGTCCTTGGTCTGGCGCATCAGGTCTGTGGATCGATATCGACGTTCCTATCGTTCCGCAAAAAGGCGAGATCGTTCGCGTTGAAGCCCTCGATCCTCAGTTGGGGATGCACGTTCATGGTAATCCGCTCGGATACTCGTGCTCCGTCGTGCAAAAGTCTGACGGCGCGACATGGCTGGCTGCGACAGTTAAGGATGGCACTGGCTTCGACGTAACTCCATCAGCAGAAGCATTGGAGTCGCTCTCCCTTAGAGCTGTCCGTATGATGCCTGAACTTGAGTCGAGCCGAGTGGTGCTGCACACCGCTTGCATGCGACCCGTGACACCAGACGGCGGTCCGATAATTGGAAAAGTCCCCGGCAAAGAGGGAACATACATTGCCACTGGAACTGGCGGCAAGGGAATACTGCTTGCTCCACTGGTTGCTCGTTCAGTGGCTGATCTGATTACCGCTGGCAAATCGGAAATCGATATCACTCGGTTCGGACTTAATCGTTTCTCAACAAGCTGACCAGGCGTTCCGATACCGTCTACTTCTCGTGCATCCGATTCCAACGATCGGCAAGTGCGATGCAGGTAGTGAGCTCGATGCCGTCATGCTGCTTGATGTGCGATATCAACCTGTCCAGCGCTTCGAGTCGGGCGAATCGACCCGAAGTGTGCGGGTGCATGGTCAACATAAAGGCCCTGTTCGCACGGTAAGCACCATCGAACTCCCATTGCCACGCGGTAAGAACATCGTTGGGCGTTGCCATCGGAGCCGTGCGGCCTGCGACCGGCATGTATGTGTAGTACGGAGCGTCATCCAGCGCCCAGTGAACCGGAACTCCACAAGTCTTTGCGAATCGTTACCGACGAAGTACGGGATATCGTCTCCCATCAAGCTCGAATCGTACGTAAACCCTCGTTCGTGCAACAACCGCAAAGAGTCTGCCGATAACTCCTAGGAAGGAGAGCGGGACCCCTTCGGGCGGCTCCCAGTGATCGACTCTAGAATCTCCGAACCCAGGTCGAGTATTTCGCCTTCACTTTCTTCAGGTCCGAGCGAAGAAGGTGGCTCGTGGAGGTAACCGTGGTGCGCTACCTCATGCCCGTGATCTGCCACATCTTTGACGATCTCTTTGTTGCGTTCGACTACCCAGCCTGGCACGAAAAAAGTTGCAATGATCCCGTGTCGATCCAGCAAATCAAGGATTCACGGCGTACCCACCCGCGGCCCAAACTTACCCATAGATATGGCACTTGGATGATCGGCAAACTCTGGATTACGACGAAGTGTCGCCGACGGACCATCTATGTCGAAGGTCAGTGTCACGACACACGGAGTACCGCTACTTTCACCCCATATCGAATCCAAGGTCGCTCCTTTGTTCAACGACTTACGATCAGCTCTGCCATTCGTTCTGCCATCGCGATAACGGTCGCATTGATGTTCGCCCGTACGCATGTGGGCATGATCGAAGCATCGACTACTCTCAGGCCCTCAATGCCCATGACGCTTCCAAACTGATCCACAACCGCCATGGGATCCGAGTCGACACCCATCTTGTTAGAGCACGAAATGTGGTGCCCGGTTGTGACTTCTGTGCGGATCCACTCATCTAGAGCGCGATCATTTTCAAGAATTTCGTCTGTTGGCGTGACGCGAGCGGTGACATTTTTGGCGAACTCTGGCTGCTCGCCAATCTCGGCCAATCTTCGTAAGCCATCGCGCATCCTCACCAAATCCCACGGTGCGCTCATATAGTTGAAATCAATAAGCGGTTGATCGGCAATGTCCGTCGACGCCAGTCTGATCTCCCCACGGCTATCCGCCGAGTTCAGTGCCAGATGCATACTTATGCCAATCGGAGTGTTCCTGTCCCCGCCGCGCTCCGGCCGTTCCGAGCTTGCCGAGTTCATGTAAACGATCATATCGTTGCGCTCGTTTGAGTCAGTCGCCGTGTAGCGTAGCGAAACCTGCAGACGCCGTACATCGAGTCGATATTCGTACTCGGGAACGGTATCCCACAGCAAGTAAATCAAAGGGTGATCCTGCAAATTCTGTCCCACACCCGGAACATCGGCGACAACTTTTAACCCGTGCTCGCTCAGATGATCCGCCGGTCCCACGCCAGACAGCATAAGAAGTTGAGGCGAAGCAACAGCACCTGCACTCAGGATCACTTCACCAGCACGTACCTCGAACAACTCGCCGCCAGACTCAGCGATGACGCCGGTAGCCCGGCCGTTCTCCATAATGATCCGGTGCACCTGGCACCCGGCTTTAATCGTCAGGTTCAGGCGATGTCGCGCACCTGTCAAATACCCGACCGCAGTACTGATGCGAGTGCCATCAAGCGCGTTGAATGCGAGCGCTCCAACCCCCGTAGAGTCTGGTAAATTGTGGTCAGGACAATCGAGATATCCGATCGAACGGCAGGCTTCATAAAACCCTGTTTGCGCCGGTAACCACTCCTCTCGAGGCGGTCGAACGCATGTGATGTGTCCTTCTCTGCCATGGAAATCACCACCGAAATCGAGGTCGTTTTCCGACTTCCGGAATCCTGATAGTAGTTTTGTATACGACCACTCATCAAGACCTGAATCTGCCCACGCGTCGTAGTCCTCTGGAACACCTCGAAGAAATATCTGCGCGTTGATCGCCGTCGAACCACCCGTTACACGACCTCTCGGCACGACAATCGGATCTGAGATGTCGGTTCCCCTCGCCCGGTAATCCCAGTTGTGGGGATTCTCGGGTTGATCGATCCACCCATTTACTCCGTTTTTCAAATCTTCAGGGAGAGTCTCAATATCTGGATAGTCTGGCCCTGGTTCAAGCAACAACACATGTCGACTGGGATCCTCTGACAGCCTCGCAGCCAACACACCGCCGGCGGCGCCCGCACCAACTATTACTGTGTCGTAAATCAACCGATCAGCCCTTCCGTTTATCTACTAAACGCCAGATTCAAGCCGCGCCATTTCAACAGCAAACCAGAGCGCCATCGCACCACCACGATCATCGACACCATCGGTGTACGACCGAGAAACATACTCGTCTAAAGTGGCAAGTGGACCGGTGCCGACACAAACGTGTTCAAGCTCGCCTTGCCCGCTGATTCGTTCGGAAATTCCTGACCATGCCCTGTCAACGACCGGCCTGAAGTCGTCACTCAGCCAACCGCGTCGGAGTCCACGGGCAATCGAGTATCCGATCATCGCAGTGGAACTGAACTCAAGATATGTCTCGGGCATATCGACGATCTGCCGCCACATTCCAGTTACATCCTGATGTCTCGTCAAACTCGCCAGATGTCGAACGTGGGTTTGAGCTAACCCAGCGCGAGAAGGATGATCGTCAGGGAGATAAGTCAGAGCTTCAGCGAAGCCCAGGGCGGCAAATCCGTTTCCTCGACCCCAGTAAAACGGCGAAGCCTTGCAGTGCCACCACAGATCGTTGGGCTGAAGCGTGTCCGCATCATCCAGGAATTCCGTTAGCCAGTTTGTATATTTAGGGTCACCCGTGCTGCGGAAAGCCCGGCCAAGAACAGTTGCTGCGAAGAAAAAATCCTCGACCCGCACATCAGGATCTAGCGGGCCCTCTTCTACATTTGGCCCGTAGAGTTCGGCGGTTGAACACAGGATGTCGAGGTACCTGTCATCACCGGTCGCTTGCGCCAGCTCATCGGCCCAGCAAATTCCGGCAAAGTTCGCCGTGCCGTCGCCAGCGGTGAATATTCCCGATGGACTCGCCGCGTACTCCGACACAATCTCGGCTATGCCTTCCGATGGATCGGCGATTCCTGAATCCAGCTCGTGCAGTCGAAGCCGACCGCTCAGCGAAACGCCCTGCGTGTATACCACTGGTCGATCGAGCTGATGGCCATAGTGAGTTTCAAGAATAACGGCTGCTTCAATTGGACTTTTCACGTTTTTATGCAACCCACCATTTGTCTAAATGAACGGTGCCTGAACCGGCAGCGTAGTTGAGTTCGCAGCTTAGCCGAACGGTCGCAATCTCGCCACGGGATACTAAGATTTTCTGCTAGATTGCTCTATCAGCGCTTAATTCGGGTAAAGTGCGTTCAATCTCCCCAGACAATCACTCGAATCAATACCTTTTTGAGGATCGATATGACAACGGCGACCACTACCGATCTTTCCCTGATGGCGCACCTGTTGAGGCGCGCCGGATTTGGCTCGGACCGAGCCGAACTTGAGCGATACGCCGAACGCAGCTACGAAGATGTGGTCGACGATCTGCTCAACCCAGACCGATTCGAGGAGCCTGAAGATGAAGTCCTCGCACGGTTCTACCCCCATTTACAGGCCAACAAAGATAATCCGGCAATATGGAACGGCCGCTGGTTCTACCGGATGATCAATACCGATCGTCCCTTAGAAGAAAAGATGACTCTCTTCTGGCACGGCGTGTTTGCAACGGGTTGGACCAAGAGTGAACACACGCCAACAATGGTCGATCATATTCAGATGCTACGAACGTCAGGCATGGAAAACTTCCGAACTCTGCTGCTCGGAATCTCGCGTGACCCCGCAATGATTTTCTGGCTCGACAACAATGAAAATCACGGCACGGCGATCAACGAAAATTACGGCCGAGAAATTCTCGAACTGTTTTCGATGGGTATCGGCAACTATTCCGAAGACGATATCAAGAACGCCGCCCGGGCGTTCACCGGATGGACGTATGAGCAGCCGATTCCGCTCTACCCGTTTGGGCACTTCGACGTGAACTTCAGGTTCAAGGCCGACGACCACGATGCTAGTGAAAAGACATTTTTGGGTCACACCGGAAATTTCGATGGTGAAGACATCATCGACATCATCGCAAAGCAAGAAGCGACCGCCAGGTTCATCGGTAGGCACCTGTACAACTTCTTTGTAGCCGACGAAGCACAGGTTCCTGCATGGAGCATCGAGCCACCTGCAAACCCCCAGGCCATCGACGATCTCGCAAAGACATGGATGGAATCGGATGCCGATATCCGTGCTGTCATGCGCACACTATTTACGTCCGACTGGTTCAAAGAAGCCCGATTCACCCACGTGAAGTCGCCAACAGAGTTTGTTGCCGGGGTTCTCAAGCTCTCAGGAGAATTTGCAGAACCAGCCCCGAACCTGCACAAACTCGAAGCAACAATCGTCACCATGGGACAAAAACTCATGGATCCTCCAAGCGTCGAGGGCTGGCACACCGGCAAAGAGTGGATCGATGGTGGGACGCTAACCGAGCGCATCAACTACGCTGTCGATACTCTCAATGACCCGGAAAAGCCCGGTGTAAAAGCGATCATCGATCGTGTGAGAGCGAGCGGGCAGGTAATGCCCAGCGAACTGGTTAGCCAACTGCTCGAACTCGTCGGATCCCTCGAGGTCGACGCAGCCACAGGCGATGCGCTGATCGCCCACGCCGAATCGGAAGGCGAACTCGACTGGAGCTCAGCCTCTGCGATCAAAGCAAGCACCACGAGAGTGGTCCGAATGTTGATACTCGTAGTCGCAACCCGCGAGTACCAGTTCGCTTGATGGACAGACTTATGCTCATTCCGACACGAACTACAACCAACAACGGAGACCGCCCCTAATGACCACAGTGAATCAGGCGAAGAACGGAAAAACCAAGGACCCTGTGCTGGTTGTTGTTCAGCTCTCGGGCGGCAATGACTTTATGAACACAGTCATACCGTTCACTGAAGGAATCTACTACGACAACCGACCACTCGTGGGAATTTCAGAAGACAAAGTCCTTCCGTTTACCGAGACTCTTGCCTGGCATCCATCCGCTGCTGGATTCAAACGAATTTATGAACAGGGCAAGATGGCAATCGTGCAAGGTGTTGGCCTGGAAAACGCCAGCCGTTCGCACTTCAGGGCGATGGACATCTGGCACACATGCGAACCCGACACCATCGCTACCGAAGGCTGGTTGGCGAAAGTAATCCGAGAGATCGATCCAGACAGTTCCAACCCGATCACCGCAGTTAACTTTGGTAGAGGATTACCTAGGGCTCTGGCTGCGCCCGGCGTAACCGCCACTTCGATTGGCGATCTCGACAACTACGGGCTCATGTCAGGTATCGAACTGCAGGAAGAGCGTGACCGAGATCTGCAGATATTCCAACGCATGTACACTCCGGCTATCGGTTCAGGACTGGTGATGAACTATCTGAGCCAGACCGGTAGCAATGTGCTGACCGGGGCCGACATGCTCGCCGAGGCTCCACGTAAATACAAGTCAACGGTCGAGTACGCCGACAATCCGATAGCGAAATCACTTCGAGACGTCGCTCGTGTTCACACTGCTGGGCTTGGCACCAGAATTTTCTACACGAACCATGCTGGCTACGATCACCATGCGCAGGAGATCCCGGGCCACGCACGACTTCTCGACGAACTCACTGGAGCAATCGAGAACTTCATGCAGGATCTTCGAGATCACAATGCCGCTGATGAAGTGAACATTCTTGTGTTCACCGAGTTCGGTCGCCGAATCAAGGACAACGGTTCTGGCACCGACCACGGTTCCGGTGGAGGCGCTTTC
>Ga0114996_10004343_pt1 | contig 17102 bp, 13 predicted proteins | sample ArcticOcean_MG_C_4_FD_87039 | JGI IMG/M metagenome (GOLD analysis project Ga0114996, IMG submission 87039) | Marine microbial communities from western Arctic Ocean - ArcticOcean_MG_CB4_134 | ecosystem: Environmental > Aquatic > Marine > Oceanic | place: Arctic Ocean: Canada Basin | collected...
ATCTGGTCACGTCGTTCGGTTGATTTCGCCCAATCCATAGTATTTAATCTCCTTGCGACGGAATCTACCAAATTTACCGTCGCCATTCGAGGTGATTAAATCAACACGCCGGTGAGCGAGGGAAGCATGGGCGAAAATCGTCCACCGAAACCGTCCCTCGCTCACGCATCGGGCTATTAATGGGAGGGATAACGCCTCCAATTATAGCACGCACACGGCCGCTAGACCTCTAACCGTTAAACCTTCAGACACGCAACTTGGTGTTCTCCGCCCTCCAGGCCCGGGACAATCTCCAGGCACTCCATGTCGGCCAGCGGACATCGATCAGCGAAGGGGCAGCCGCCGTACACCTCTTCGGGCGAGGGGACCTCGCCGCTGAGCATGATCCGTTCCCGCTGCCGTTCGATCTTGGGGTCAGGAACCGGCACCGCCGAGAGCAACGCCTGGGTGTAGGGGTGTTTGGGGTTCTTGTAGATCGTTTCGGCGTCGGCCGTCTCGACGATTCGCCCAAGATACATCACGCCGATGCGGTCCGAAATATGCCGCACCACCGACAGATCGTGGGCAATGAACAGATAGGCCAAGTTGAGTTCCTTCTGTAAGTCCATCATCAGATTGATCACTTGGGCCTGAATCGAAACGTCGAGCGCCGAGACCGGTTCGTCGCAAATGATCATCTTCGGCTGGAGGCTCAGCGCCCGGGCCACGCCGATCCGCTGTCGCTGACCGCCGGAGAACTCGTGCGGATAACGATTCAAATACCGTGGATTCAACCCGACCAGATCCATCAGGCGCATCGCTTCGAGCTTGCGTCGCTGGGCGTCGTACATGTCGAAGATCGCCATTGGCTCGGCGATGATTGCCCCAACCGTCATTCGCGGATTGAGCGAAGCGAACGGGTCCTGGAAGATCATCTGAATATCGCGGCGGTACCGGCGCATCGCCGATTCGCCGAGGCCTGCAATCTCGTCACCGTCAAAAATGACCGAACCCTTTGTCGGAGGGATCAGGTTCAAAATCGCTCGGGCGGTCGTACTCTTGCCACAGCCGGACTCGCCGACCAGACCAAATGTTTCACCAGCCGCGACCGCGAAGCTCACGCCGTCAACCGCATGAACAAAGCCCCTTTCGCGTTTCCAGATTGGACCGCGCTTGTAGGGAAAATAGACCTTGAGATCTTCGACGTCCAAGAGTGCCGGGTCGCCGGAGTCGGGTGTGGTTTCTATCGCGGTCAGAAGATCGTTGGCTTCGAAGTTATCCACCGATGACCTCCTTTCGTGTCGCGGTTTTTACATCGACAAAACAGGCGAATCGTCCGCCGTTGGGCCCCACATCAAGCGTCGGTTCCTCGCCGGCGCAGCGGTCGATCGCGTAACGACACCGAGGTCGGAATGCACAACCGGGGGGAAGATGAGCCAAATCGGGCGGCTGGCCTTCGATTGGCGTGAGTTGTGCCGTGACTTCTTCGTCGAGCCGAGGAATCGATTCCAGCAGACCGAGCGTGTAAGGATGACGCGGTTCGGCGAACAGCGAATCGATGTCGGCCTTCTCCACGAATCGGCCCGCATACATCACGCCGACGCGATCACAGATGTTGGCGATCACGCCCAGGTCGTGGGTGATCATGATGATCGCGGTGTTTTCCTGCTGCTGTAATTCCCTCATCAAGTCCAATATCTGCGCCTGAATCGTGACGTCGAGTGCAGTCGTAGGTTCGTCGGCAATCAGCAGGTCGGGCTTGCAGAGCAGAGCCATCGCGATCATCACCCGCTGACGCATGCCACCAGAAAACTGGTGGGGATAATCTTGGATCCGCTTTTCGGGCGCACCGATGCCGACTTGCCTTAGCACATCGATGGCGTGCCGCAGCGCCTGTTCATAATTGTGTCCCATGTGCAGCCGAGTGACCTCGGTCAACTGATCGGCGATCGTCAGATAGGGATTCAACGACGTCATCGGATCTTGAAAGATCATCGCGATCCGATTCCCACGGATGCCTGCCAGTTGGCGAGGCGACATTTTTAGCAGATCTTTCCCCTGGAACATCGCTGTGCCGCTGACGATCCGCCCCGGCGGTTGCGGCACGAGCCCCATCAGCGCGAGGTTGGTAACCGACTTGCCCGAGCCCGACTCACCGACGATCCCCAGCGTCTCGCCGGCCTTGATGTCGAGCGATACGCCGTCGACCGCCCGGACCAAACCGTCATCGGTCTTGAACTGCACGCGGAGGTCATCGACTTGGAGAAGTGTTTCGGCCATGGGAGATACTTATATGTCCTGCTATTTGTTCTTGAGTCGCGGATCGAGTGCGTCGCGCAGACCGTCACCGAGAAAATTGAGTGCGAACAAAGTTGAAGAGAGTGCGACGCCAGGAAACAGCACGATCCACCAATAGATTTTCAACGGAGACATCGCGTTAATGCTGTCATTCGCCAACAATCCCCACGACACGTCCGGTGGCGACACGCCGAGTCCCAAGAACGACAGGAACGCTTCGAATAGCATGACTGCCGGAATGGTTAGCGACAGATACACGATCACGATGCTCAACACGTTGGGCACGAGATGGCGGAAGATAATCCGCGCTCGCCCGGCGCCGATCGTGCGGGCGGCCTCGATAAATTGTTCGTTCTTGAGCGAGATGACTCGGCCACGCACGACGCGGGCCATCGTAAGCCAATAGATCGCGCCGATGACGAGATAAAACACCATGATCTGATCGATGCCGTACTCACCGAGCGCCTTCTTGACTTTGTCTGCGTTCAGGAACGTCAACAGCAGGATCACGACAAAGATAAACGGCACCGAATAGAGCACATCGACGATCCTCATCATGAGGTTGTCGACTCGGCCACCAAAATATCCGGCGGTTGCGCCGTAACTCACCCCGATCACTAGCGACACGAGTGTTGCGACGATTCCGACGATCAACGAGACCCTGGCGCCCCAAAATAGGCGAGAAAACAAGTCTTGCCCCAGGTTGTTGGTTCCGCAGATCGACGGCACGCACCAGTCGCCGAAGATCGACAATCGTGCACGAATAAGCAGGCGATTGAACCCGTTCGGATTATTGAAGAGCAAGTCGACGCGACTTTCGTAAGACTCTTCGTCGCCAAGGAGTGACGCTAATCCCAGATCGACCGGCTCCGTATTCGGTGGCAGATACTGACGATTGTCAAGATCTGGTTGGATCGGCGACTGTAGCGGTAGCAGTGGTGTCAGGAACGCCAAAACACCCAGAACGATCAAGAAATAGAGTGAGGCAATCGCAGCATAGTTCCTACGCAGTCGACGCCACGCATCCTTGCCAAGCGAGACGCCCTTGAGCGCTTTCGCCTCAGCCAACAGGCCGGCAAGGCGTTCTAATTCGTCGTGAGGTTGCGGCAAAGTCATCATGCGTAGTCGGTTGCAGAAGAAAACGGTCTAGTTGAGCTTCACGCGTGGGTCGAGCCAACTGTAGGAGAGATCGACAATCGTATTCATCACGAATAAGAGTACGGTGTAGACCATGGTCATGCCGAGTGCCAGCGGATAGTCGCGTTGCGAAGCAGCTTCGATGAAGTGGCTTCCCATTCCCGGCAGAGCGAAGATCCGTTCCAACACGAGCGATCCGGTGAGGATGCCCGCCGTGGCTGGCCCCAGGTAGGACACAACCGGCACGATGGCGCCCCGCATTGCATGGTGCATCACGACGCGGCGCGGCATCAGACCCTTGGCGTAGGCGGTGCGGATGTAATCCTGGTTCAACACTTCGAGCAAACCGGTCCGCGACAGCCGGGCGATGTAGGCCGCGAAGGGTGCGCCCAGGCAGAGCGCCGGCAGCACGAGTTGACGCAACGAACCCCAGCCGGCGGCGGGAAAGATCTGCCAGTGAAATACAAACAGCATCACGCATAGGCTGGCTAATACGAAGTTCGGAACCGCAATGCCCACGGTAGCGATGCCCATGAACGTGACGTCCAACCAGGTATTACGTCGTAGCGACGAGATGATCCCGGCGGTGAGCCCGACGACCAAGGCAAAGGTCATCGCGAAGATCCCCAACGAGACGGAGATGGGAAATCCCTGGGCAATCACTTCGTTGACTGAGAAATCTGCCAGTTTGATACTCGGCCCGAAGTCGAATTGTGCGGCCCTACCGAGATGATAAAAGTACTGCTCATGGACAGGCAGGTCGAGCTTATAGCGAGCTTCAACGTTGCGCTGCACATCGGCCGAGAGCTTACGTTCACTATCGAACGGCCCACCCGGCACCGCATGGATCAAGAAGAACGTGATCGTGTAGACGGCCCACAGGGTGACGATCATCCACCCGAGTCGTTTGAGTAAGAATGCGATCAACGGATCCCCTCCGCCCGCAGCACGCGCCGCTTCTCTTCTGGATCGATGCGGAGGATGTGCAGCGGATGAATGTCCTGAAGGTTGGGGTGGAAATTCTTTGCGTAAGGGCGAATCAGATTCTTCGACACCTGGAAATAGACGGGGATCACCGGCATCTCGTCCATCAAGATGCGCTCTGCCCGGTGAAAGATTTTCATCCGTTTCGCGGGATCACTTTCGGATCGGGCGTCGATGATCAACTGATCGTATTTCTTGTTACTCCAGTTTGTCTCGTTATTCGTACCGCCTGTGATCCACATGTCGAGAAACGTGTTAGGATCGAGATAGTCGCCGATCCATCCTCCCCGAGCGACCTCGTACTCGATGTTCGAGACTTCATTGAGATAGACGCCCCACTCAAGATTCCGCAGATTGACGTCAATTCCCAGATGGGTCTTCCAGTCGTTGGCGACTACCTGGGCAATGTCGCGATGATCATCAAGCGTGTTGTAGAGCAGATCGAGGGCAGGAAAGTCCTTGCCCCCGGGATAGCCCGCGGAAGCCAGCAGTCGCTTTGCCTCTTCGGGGTCAAATTCGCCTCCCAATGCCGGCAAGTAGTCGGTCATTGGCGGCACAAAATTTCGGGCCGGGATCTGTCCCGCTTTGGTGACTTTTTCGCAGATTTTTCTCTTGTCGATGGCCATATTCAGCGCTCGTCTTACGCGCGGGTCGCTGAGCGATTCGTGGTTCACGTTCAACCGATACAGGTAGATCGTTAGCATTGGCGCGTTGCTAAAGTCGTCTCGTTTCGTTAGCTCGGGAACCATCGAACTCGGCACATTGGTCGCCCAGTCGAGCTGGCCATTCATGTACATATTGAGGCTCGTCGAAGGAGACTTGACCGCCATCGCGTCGATGGTCTCTAGCTGCACTTCATCGGCTCCCCAGTACCACTGGTTTTTGACCATTCGCACCCGATCGCGAATCCGGCGGAATTTGAGTTTGTAAGGGCCGTTCGTGACGATGTTCTCTGGGCGAGTCCAGTTGGGAGTGCCGTGCTCGAGAACACACTTGGGATTCATCGGATAGAGCGGATAGAACGCCGTGAGTTCCAGGAAATAAGGCGTCCGGTAATTCAGTTTGACTACGAACGTACGATCATCCGGTGCGTCGATCGCCACCGATTCGTCGAAATGCAAAAGTGTGTGCAAGCACATCTCTACATCTCCCTCCGGCTCTTTGCTGAAACGCCGAGTCTCGCCTTTCGCATTCCAGTCAACGCCGCCCTTGTCCGTGGAAGGTTTCACCTCAACCACATAGGTCCATTTTTTCTTCCAATCGCCTTCCAGCGTTTTCTTTTCTTCCTTGTCTTCCTTGGTCTTACCCGTCGGGTATTTCGGCTCTTTGGGCTTGAGGATCTCTTTGAGTATGCCCGAAAGGATGGTGCCACGTGGAAAAAGCTGTTCCTTCTTGGGGCGATCATCCAATTCGACCTCGACCTTATCGCCCGGGTCGACCTTCGACAAATTGTACTTACCTGCACCGACCACATAATCGCCAATTGGGTAGGCATACTTCGAGCCTGTGCCAGGATGCAACGTCCTTCGCCAAGAGAAAACGAAATCCTGAGCGGTGACCGGCGAACCGTCGGACCATTTGGCCGTAGGGCGGATCTTGAACGTGTAGGTCTTGCCATCCTTGGAAAGGATATGGCTTTCCGCCGCGGCTGGCATCGGCACCAAGCGTGTCCGGTCGTCGTCCGACGGAAGCATCCGATAAAGCCCCTCGTAAAGCGCGTTGAGGATTCGGCCTTCCGGCTGTCCTGTTGCCAGCGAGGGATCGACCGTTTGGATCTCAACCCCGTTGCTGAAAGTAAAATCCGCCGGCTCGAGCGTACCAAACGATACGGCCCAGGCCATGGCGGCCAGGGCCAGGGCGACGAGAATATACGGGGCGGCTTTCTGTCCGACGTGTTTCACTGCAACAATCCTTGTCCCTGCGTGAATGCACTCTGGCGAGTGCTGGCACCCGCTAATGTGGCAACTCTGGCGACAGTCGTCCAGTCCGCAGGCGGGCCCGTCCGGTCCGTGAACATGCGGGTGACGCCAGATTCTTGTGATCGGAATCGGCAAATCGACCTAGTCCGTCGGCACAACAGACGAAAAAAGCTTCGAAATCCACTGGTTTAACAGGGTTTTCAACCGACTCCCGACAGAATACAATGGGGGCGTGCTCACGATTATGCACCCTGCAATCGTAAGGAACTAGTCAATCCACGTTCTGTGGCTGGACTCTGTCGTTAGACAGGCGTCATTAGACAGGTGCGGGGTACTTCGCGAGCCAAACAGTTTCTTGTCCTGGCAGTACGTTGATCGTTGCGCCAAGCGGTGCGGCGAACAAGAATCGATCAAAATCAATGGCCCAAGTCGCCGCATGGCGTTGCGCGCGGTGATCGCGTTTGGCGTGATGGGGGGCGTCGTTGGCGAATTTTTTTTTCGATTGAACCAGCAAGCAAGCTGAAACGTAACGAGACCATCTCGTGGGGCAGTGCAACAACACCGATGGACGCAGATTAACAACACGAAAGGAAAAGGCAACTGCATGAACACGCTCATCAATGAAGCCCCTCGAGGACAGACAAGTCATCAACCTATGAACAACCACGAAGATGCAAGGGCGCCTGGTGATCAGGGCATTTCTCCGATCGCGGACGATGTCGCTAAGAACATGGTGCAACTTTTTAAGTTGCTCTCAGACGAGACCCGGCTGCGAATTCTGTTCTATCTTAAGCAGCGAGAAGAGGTGCATGTTCGCGGTCTGTGCGAACTGCTCAAGCAGAGCCAGCCAGCGGTGAGCCATCATCTGGCGCTGCTTCGCGTCGCCGGTCTGATCGAGGCGCGTCGCGATGGCAAACACAACTTTTACCGAATCTTGCCGGCCCGCTTTGCGGAACTCAAGCAGATGTTCTTCTCGGCAATGCCGGCCGACGAAGGTCGCGAGTGGTTGAATCGATAGGACGGACTCAAGTTCACTGCTTTTTGCCCACAAGCTGCGCGACAAGTTTGCCGACCCGATCGTAGATCGGCGTATCGTATTCGTTTCCCTCTTCGTCCAGTTCGACGAACGTCTGTCGCAGTTTTCCTTTGCGATCGTAGACAAAAATTGCCGGCGGGCTGTCGATGTCAAACTTGGCCATCATCGTGTCCGATTCTTCGGTCGCGAGGACGTTATCGAACGCTGCCTTTTGGTGGTTGAGAAATCGCTGTACCTTGTCCCGGTAATTTTCCGGCGCGTCATCGCCACCACCGACGTAGTCGATGCTGACCGACACGCAAGCGACCCTGTCCGGGCCGTATTGCTTGTGCAGGGCAACCAGATTGGGAAAACCCTTCATGCACGGAATGCACGACGTGCTCCAAACGTCGACGACCACGACCTTGCTCGCATGCGACGTGACTAGCTTCTTGATTTGTGCGTGATCAAGCAGCGCCAGTGGCACATTGACCTGCGCTTCGACGAACGTGTCTTTTTTGTCGGCGGCCTCTGAACCAGTCTTCGTCGTGCCACAGCCGACGAGCATCAGACCACAGAGAATCATTGCCAGAATCCGCATCATGATCTCCTTGGGGCGACTAGGGCCGCTGCTTTCCATTTCACGAAACGCATCGGGCTGGACTAGGTCTTCGCCCGAACGGCCGCGCGCTGTTCGGGCGGAGTGAACTGAAAATTCTGTGACTGGCTGAAGAACGCCAGTGGATTGTCGTAGACGACTTTGCGAATGAGACTCTCTGGATGACCGCGACGACGCATCGCCATGATCAAGTCGGGCACGGCGGTCGGCTTGGACGGGCCCCAATCTCCGGCCGAGTTGACCAGCAATCGCTCGGCACCGTACATCTCGATGATATCGACGGCCCGCTCCGGCGTGCACTTGCTGACCGGATAGAGCGTCATGCCGGCCCAGAACCCTTCGTCTAGCACGTGTCGCACGGTGTGTTCTTCGACGTGATCCACGAGCACTCGCGTGCGATCGATACGGCTATCGTCACAGAGCATATCAAGGATCATCCGCGTGCCTTGATATTTGTCGGCCAGATGCGGAGTGTGGATCAGGATCTGTTGATCGTGCTGGACAGCCAGATCCATATGCTCTAGGAAGATCGTCGCTTCGTTCTTGGTGTTCTTGTTCAGTCCGATCTCGCCGATCCCCAGCACGCTGGGATTGTCGAGGAACTCGGGAATCATGGCGATCACTTCGCGCGACAATTCGACGTTCTCCGCCTCTTTGGCGTTGATACAGAGCCACGTGTAGTGCTGGATTCCGAACTGCGCCGACCGATCGCGCTCAAAGCCCGTGAGCTGGCGAAAATAATCGCGAAAGCTCTCGACGCTTCCCCGATCAAAGCCAGCCCAGAAGGCGGGCTCGCTGAGACCGACGCATCCCATGCGGGCAAGCGTCTCGTAATCGTCAGTGGTCCGCGAGACCATGTGGATGTGTGGATCAAAATAATACATGGCGATTATACTGGGGGGTCGAATGTCAAGTGACTAAAGGTGATCCGTGTCGCATCGTATTACGACTGAGGGGGTAGACCAAATTTGACCTGCCATTCGTCGTCGTATTGCAGCGAAAAAATCAACTGGATCTGTTCCGCTCTGTCGCCGCTCTCGTTCTGCAACACATCGATCGCTTCGTGAATTTGGGCCAACCGAGGATCTCCGTCCACGATGCCATCGGCCCGCTTGAGGCGGTCAAACGAGGCGGCTAGCTCGAGCAACTTGGCGCGGATTTCAAGAAACTCGCGGTCCAGTACTTCTGGCGCATCCAAGGGAATCGGCATGATCGCACTTCTCGGGCGAGAGAACTCGTGGAGGACGTGGCTGGCAGAGGAAAAAGGGGCGGGCGGGGTACATGATCGCCTATATTTTCAATAGAGCGGTGCACCCCCTGACGGTCTAGTGTCGTCGGGCGAAGGTCGCAAATCAAGAGACCCACGACCTTCCGTGCAGAACGGAAAAAAACAGAATCGCCATAAATGCCTAGTGTCCAATGACTAATGGCGAAATTGATCAACGTAACTATATTCACGGTCCAAACTCGCAACTACTCGACGCGATCGTTTTTTGGATCATGTACCGGATACTGGCACCATGTTCATTCAACATCTACTCATTCGTCAATTAGACCGATGACAGCATCCACGACTACGCACTGAAGTACCAACTTTCCTCAGTCGGGGGTGGACAACTGGGAAAGTGGGTATTTTCGGAGGTTTTTTTCGATTGAGTTGGAGATCCGGCCTGAGAGCGGCCGATCAGGACAACGGGGATATACGCGCCGTCGGAGTAAATGGGCTTCGTGAAAGATTCGCTTCAAATCACGTTCAAAGTGCTTGGCAAGACCAAGAACGAAGCGGCTAGCGCTGCGCTCTTGCCGGCCCTCGATTCGCCACACGCAACGATTGCTCTCGGTGCGGTCAAGGCAATTCTTGATCGCCGCAGCGGCTCGGGAATAACGGAACTGGTTCGTCGTCTCGACACCATGAGCGACCAGTGGATCGAGATGCTTGATGAACGACCGGGACGCATGACGGCGGCGATTCGCAACGCGCTGCTCAGCTCAGACGACCACCTGGTCAAAAATTCCGCACGGGCGATTCTGCGATTCAAGGAATACGACCTGACGCCCGCCTTGGTGAACATCGCCGAAAACGAGTCGCACCCACACGCCCAATTGGCGGCCGACACCTTGCTATCGCTGATGCAATTGCTCTACGACGAGTTGGCAGCTCCTCGCGACTATCGTCGTCGGCGCGATCCCCAGGCCGTACGGAGACACGTGCTCTCGACTCTCGAGTTGTCGATCGAGCGGATCGCCCAACACAAACTCCGTGAGATTGCCGAGGCGTTTCTGATCCTCGTTAATCCGGATCACGTGGTGCTCAAAAAGCTGCTCCAAGATCCGCATCACGGTGGATTTTTGACCATGGTCGATGTTCTGCGAACAAGCGATCGCAGCGGTATCGTTCGACTGTTGCTGAGGTATCTCGAAGACCCTGATGCGCCGCCGTCGACGATCAACGTCATCGCACATCGCACTGATGTGAAATTCATCACACATTTGCTCAAAAAGATCGGCGCCTCGCCATCAGTTGCGGCGGGTGGAAATCTAAAACGGATGACTTCGTTTGGCTGGATTGGCAGCGAAACTAAGGTTATCGAATCGCTTGATGACGCGGCCCAACACGCCGCGATTCAAATGGTCATCACCTCCGGGATGAAACGGCTTGAGGCATTCGAACTGCTGAGACACTTGCTGCATTACGGAAAACCGGTCGGCCGCCGAGCCGCGATCGAAGCACTACGCGAATTCCAGGGCGGCGATGCCAACGAACTGATCGTTCGGGCCCTGGAAGATGACGACCCGCACGTCCAGGCCAGCGCGGTGTCACAGCTCCGAAACCGTGGAATCCCTGGTGCACTCACTCAATTGCTTGAGGCGGTCAACAGTCCCCACGAAGTGGTCTGTCAGGCTGCGCGGGGATGCCTCGATGAATTCAGCATCAGCCGCTATCTGGCCGCCTTTGACATGCTCGAAGACGAAGCCCGACAGACCACCGGTCGCTTGGTCAAGAAGATCGACCTCGCGACGATTCCCGCGCTCACCCAAGAGCTTGGCCAGCCGAGCCGCACTCGGCGGCTGCGGGCGCTGCGGATCGCTGTGACCATTGACGCCATCGTGGAACTTGAGGAGCCGATCATCGAGCAATTGTCCGACAGCGATCACATCATTCGCGCCGAAGCAGCGCGGGCGTTATCCCAATGTCGAACCGAAGCAACCGTCGTCGCGCTGCGTGACGCGATGGACGACAAGAGCATCAGCGTCCAAGAAATCATCCTCGAAAGCCTTAGAACGATCGCCGAATCGACCGGGGAGGCCGCAGCATCTCCTGTCGCACCGCCGCTTTCACTCGACCCACCTGCGGAGGAGGCGACGTCATGGTCAAGCTAGTCTGTCACGATCTCTTCTGGCACGGGGCCGTTTTTGCTCAGGGCAGAATGTCCCAGATGAATTCCGGCGCGTCGCGTCGCCGGGGAAAGACCGATTTGTCCGACGTGCTGTTGTGGGGAGGGGTGTTGCTGGGGGTAGCAGTTGGCGTGTGGGTTCTTGCTCGGATCTCGTCCAAACAACAGACCCGACGCCGCACGAATTACCCTCGTGGCCTATTTCGTGAATTATGTCAGGCCCACCAACTTTCGCACGGCGATAAGAAATTGCTTCAGCATATCGCTCGCTGGCAGCGACTGCCACATCCGTCTCGGTTGTTTCTCGAACCGGAACGATTTGACACGATGAACCTCAGCAGCCCTCTGCAGGCAAAGCAATCAGAGATCTCCGCGCTGCGCGAGCGTCTGTTTGGCTCACTGACTGCGGCCTAGTCTTCTGACTTGGTCGGGGCGTTTCCAAGTCGACGTCAATCGGCTGAGCGGGATTTGTTGGATCCGTAACTCTCTTGCTTCGCTGATCAGTCGATTGTAGTGAGCCAGAACTTGGTTGCTGCTACCCTCGCCCTTGTTGCCAATCGTGGGCCGACGTCCGACCACCAGATATCGGGTATTGTGCGTCACACGGCCTGAGCGCTCTCCATGTTCGTCGACCTCGGCGTCGATCACGCCGCCCTGCTTTTTGATCAGGGCGTGGACCTTGAGCCGGTCACTTTTCCCGTCGCCATCGAGATCCAACAGACCGGCCAAGGCAAAATGGACCGGCTCGCCTGGCTGCCAAGTCATCGAATCGACCGCGTCGCCTGGCAGGACGGGATTTGTGTCACGGTCGCTCAAGATGCGGGCCTCAGAGCGATGGGAGCCAAGAATCCGCGTCACCTCAAGGGTCGCCTTCGCGGTGCGGCTTTGCAGTGTGCCGCCACGGGTAGGATAGACCTGAAACACAAGGCCCGTGCGGAGCAGATCGTCGCGTCCCAAATTGATGATGGCGATGCGGCTATGCTGGCTCACTTGCAGCACCTTGCCGTCGAGTGCTTCGAAGTCAACGGTGGTCTTGCGATGCAGATCGTCGAGCGCAACGTTGTACCGCCGTTGTAACGCCGCCAATTCTCCATAAAGTCGGCGTTTGAGCCGATCGTGTTGAATCTCCCAGCGGGCGATCTCGGCACCCGCCCGATCGAGACGTTGGGCCAATTGATTGGTCGTCTGAACGAACTCACGGCGATCGTCTTGAAAATGTTTTAATTGTCCGAGGTAGTCCTCGCCCATCAAGATCATCTTGCCGTGATAAATCTCAATCCGATCCTTTACACCGCTTTGAATCTGGACGATTTTCCGCTCGACTTGGGTGGTACTATCTTTAGCCATCACCTCTGCGGCCGACGCCCGACGGACCATCTCGGCGAGACGTGCCACCTGATCACGATAATGTGGCGGTGACTCGAACGGCTGGCCGGCACTCACCATCGTCGCATCGTCAAGACGGGCGTTCTCGATGGTCGGATTGATCAGCGCCACACCAGCGTGGCCGATGATCTGTTTCAGCAAGTGGTTGTCTTGCTGAGCAATTTCCGCCAGTTCTTGCTGTCGCTGAGCGGCGCGCCGGTGCGACAGCATTTCGGCCTGCAGGGTCTCGCTGCGCTGAAAGAGTCCATACGCGGTGACCCCCAGCGTGACCGTCACACCGGTTAGCAGGAGCAAAGCGATCTGAATTCCTCGAACCTCGCGCGTGGCCATGATTGATCCTCTCCGAAGGGTTTCGGTCGGCGCGCACCGACAGCGCGTGTTGGCCGAACCGACCGAAGTAACGTGAACGACCGCCTCGAAAGAACTCGGCGGCGGTCATCTGTTCCAGGAGGTGCTTCGTAACATCAAGGTGAATCTATTGCACTGTTTCTTGATAGCGGTTTTTGATAGCGTTTCTTGATAGCGGAAAAGTGCTTTCGCCAGCTACCTGAACAGCGCGCAAAAAAAAGCGGCCGGCATCATGGCCGACCGCTTCGGGATTTTCCTGCCTCGTGATCTCTGTAGTATCTCTGTAGTACCTCTACGGGCGCCGTGGCTTGAATACGTTGCCGTTCGACTTACGAATCACGCCGTCGGTCGGCTTGGCCTTGAAATCGTCGGATCGAGCTCCGCGGCCGAGCGTCACCACGCGGCGCGATGCTTTCCAGCCCATCATTTCGAGGAACTTCTCAACCGAAATCTGTTCGACGCCCAGGGTGCGAGCTTCGCCAACCAAACGACTGAAGTTTTCCACTCCGGCGGTATCCTTGGTGGTCGACTTGGGCGGCTTGCCGACGACAAGGAAACGTGTGTCAACGGTGATCTTGCCACTACGCTCGCCAAGTTCGTCGACCAAGGCGTCGATTTTCGCTCCGTTACGACGAATGAGGTCCTTGATGCGTCGCATGTCGCTCTTGCCGTTGCCATCCATGTCGATCAAACCGGCAAACGCGAACCGTCGCTGAACCCCGGCCGTCCAAGTGGGCGTAAAGACGACATCGCCCGGCACGATTGGATCGGACACCTGATCATTGATGATGCGTGCCTCGGCCAGATGACGGTCGAGGAGCCGAGTCACTTCGATACTTCCCTTCGGTTTTTCGGACGCGATTTTGTTCACATCGCGACCATAGACGCTGAACGAGATCTGCGGCCGCAGGTTGTCGGCGCGACCGACGTTGATATAAACCAGATTCGACCGCTGATTGACCCAGGTGATCTTCGCGTCGGCCGTTTCAAATTTCTCGCGGGTCAGCGAATTAAGCTTGTCTGCCCGGGCGTCAGCCAACTGGCGAAATTTCTCTCGTTCGCGGTTGATATCGTCGAGCTTCTTTTTGCTCGACCGCTTGATTTTTCTATTTGCGTCCGCCGCCACGTCGAATTTTCTCGTCGTTGCCGCTTGGGCCGCCACGAACTTGCCCCTGTCGGTTACAAACGTGTCTCGCTGCGTGGCCAAGTCAGTAGTGGCCAAAACGACCGACTCGTGTTGCTTCGCAGTTGCCGCCTTGTGCGAGGCCAGCATCATCACTTTTTCGCTATCGATTTTTGCGATCGTACTCGAGTGGCGCGACACCTCCTTGTCCTGCTTGCGAACCTCGGCAGCCAAATACGTAATGAGGTTACGGTAGCTCAGATCACCTTCTTCCAACTGGATCACTGGTTTGTAGGGTGCCATGTCGGCAGTCCATGCTTCCTCGATTGCTTTGATCTCGTCGCCTTGCTGGAAACCAAGCAAGTGCTTCATGCTATCAAGTTCCTCTTTGGCCTCCATCGCCTTGTTTTCCATGCGGGTCTCGTCCGCTTTCAGCCCCGCGATCGTGGCCTCGACCTCCTTCCACTCGCTTTGGAAGTAATAGGTCGTGATGCCCAGTATGACCGTGAGCATGACGAAGATGATCAGCGCGATCTGTAACCCTTGATGTTCTCTGGTGGCCATAAATGGCATCTCCCGATTAGGCGAAAGCGGCGTTCCGCAAGATTGAAGAGAGAGCGGCGCGACGGCACGAAGCGCGGCGTTCTGCTGCGTATCTCGTTTTCGACCGGAACTGGCAAGATTATTCCCGGCCCGGTCCGGCTGGGCTCGATTCTAAGCAAGATGAGCCTCTGCCCGTAGGTCGAAACGACATAGCCTCATTTTAATCGGACAAGCTAGGGAAGTCAACGAAACTACCCCCCACAAGTGTGCTCCAGCTTGACAGCCCTCGCTGGAGCGACCTAGTATTCGTGGCACAAGTCACTGCCGCGAGACGACCAACGCCGCGAGACGGACGATAACGCGGTATTTCTTCCTCCAAAATGCTAGAAAAATCGGCCCACCCATGCCAGAGCGCACGCATCAGACCTCGCTTCCCGGCATGGAAGACCCACCGCAAGAGGGGGCGACTGCGAGTCTTCCTGCTCCGGTCCCAAGAGCCCCCGCTCGAGAAGCCCCGCTGGCGACCGCTGAGCCGGTGACTTCGTTGGCTGGCCAGAGCGTTTATGTGGTCGATTCCCATTCGCTGATTTACCAGGTGTTTCATGCGCTGCCAGAGATGACCAGTCCCCGTGGCGAGCCGGTCGGAGCGGTCTATGGTTTTGTCCGCGATATGCTGTTTCTGCTCGAAAGCAAACAGCCCGACATCCTGCTTTGCGCCTTTGACCTGCCAGGCAAGACCTTTCGTCACACGTTGTACGACGCCTACAAAGCCGATCGTAGCGAGATGCCCGAGGCGCTGAGGCCACAGATTCCGGCGATCCGCCAAGTGCTCGATGCGATGGGGATCCCGACGATCGACTATGACGACCACGAGGCCGACGATGTGCTGGCGACGATCGCCCGGCAATGTCGCGAGCTCAGCGGGACGTGTTGCGTCGTCACAGGCGACAAAGACTGTCGGCAGTTGATCACGCCCGAGGTACAGATTTACAACATCCGCAAGAACGACAACTATGACGCGACGTCGCTCGAAGGAGATTGGGGAATTCGCCCTGATCAGGTCGTCGATTTTCAGTCGCTGGTGGGCGATTCGGTTGACAACGTACCAGGCGTGCCGTTGATCGGTCCCAAGATCGCCGGCGAGTTGCTCCGTCAGCACGACACGCTTGAGGCGGTGCTTGACGCGGCCGAGGAAATGAAGCCTGGCAAACGTCGCTCGAATCTGATCGAGTTTCGCGAGCAAGCGCTGTTAAGCCGAGAGTTGGTACGCCTCAAAGACGATCTGCCCTTGAAGGTTGATTGGAACGCCGGTCGCGTCGGCGACATCGACCATGCTGCGCTTGGCGATCTGTTCAACGATTACGGTTTTCGGAGCTTCGGCGATCGCGTCGCGGCGCTCGACGCCGGTCAGGCACCCAAACAATGGCAAGCCGATTACCAGACCATCGATACGCCCGAGGCGCTCGCCGATCTGATCCGACAGATGAAGCAGCAGAACGTACTCTGCGTCGACACCGAAACGACGAGTCTGTCGCCACGCCACGCCAAGATCGTCGGCTATGCGCTCGCCTGGGAAGAGGGCGTCGGTTACTACGTGCCGGTGCTGGGGCCCGAAGGCTCGCAGGTTTTGGACCCGATCGCGACGCGCGATGCGCTGCGCGACGTGCTCGAAGACCCCGCAATCAAGAAGGTCGGCCAGAATCTGAAATACGATATGGTCGTGTTGCGATCCGCGGGCATCGAGCTTGCGGGCGTCGACTTCGATACGATGGTAGCGAGCTATTTACTCGAGGCGGGCGAGCGCAATCATAATCTGGACGAACTGTCGAAACGCTATCTAAATCACACAACGATCAAGATTAGCGAGCTGATCGGCAGTGGAAAAAAGCAAAAACGAATGGACGAGGTGCCGGTCGAACAGGTCGGCGAGTACGCCGCCGAGGACGCGGACATCCCGCTGCGGTTGCGGTCGATCTTGGAAGGCAAACTCGCAGAATCTGGCCTCGAGAAACTGTTTCATGACGTTGAGATACCGTTGATCGAGGTCCTCACCGAATTGGAATTCAACGGGATTCGGGTTGACACCGAGCGACTGGCCCAGCTCAGCAAAGAGTATGGCCAGCGCATCGATGCGGTCGAGCAAGAGATCTACCAACTCGCCGGACACGAGCTAAACATCGCCTCGCCGAAGCAACTGGCCGTGGTGCTGTTCGAAGAACTCGGTCTGCCAGTGATCAAAAAAACGAAGACCGGCGCCAGCACCGACGCCAGCGTGCTGGAAGAACTGGCTCGCGGCGGGAACGAATTGCCCGCCAAGATCATCGAATTCCGCAAGTTTTCGAAACTCAAAAGCACC
>Ga0114996_10004344_pt1 | contig 17098 bp, 14 predicted proteins | sample ArcticOcean_MG_C_4_FD_87039 | JGI IMG/M metagenome (GOLD analysis project Ga0114996, IMG submission 87039) | Marine microbial communities from western Arctic Ocean - ArcticOcean_MG_CB4_134 | ecosystem: Environmental > Aquatic > Marine > Oceanic | place: Arctic Ocean: Canada Basin | collected...
ATTTCAGGATCTCTCGACCAGTAACGGTTAAAACCGGCGAGATGAAAAAGAACATCGCAGCTTTTGAGAAAGGGATGTAAGCTCTCTGTATCAAGTACGTCACCCCAGTAAACCTGCTGGGGTAAGTTTTCTAGAAGGGTATCCGACGTGCCTCGAAGAAGAAAGGCGATGACTTCGTGACCTAAAGAGGTGACGTGACGGGTCAAATGATTTCCAATAAAACCATTTGCACCTGTTATCCCTACTCTCATTTAGTTAATTATAGAATTGCGATTACCGGGATGGGCACTTTCCGCGATCACTGAACTAGCTGGTGCGGGTGGGGAGAATCGAACTCCCGTAGCCAGCTTGGAAGGCTGGAGTTTTACCACTAAACTACACCCGCTTGGACCGAGTGTTCATATTTCGCAATTATTCCCGGGGGTGGTCAAGATTGAATGTTATCTCCCCTTTCATAATCAAGTAAAAGAATGTGAAATAAAAAACCCACATCGAAAAGGCAATAGTGGATGCTCATCTAAAATAATTGAGGGTGAGGCGGAATTATAATTTCTTGCGCACGCGAGTTCTTCTCGTGGGGACTTGTGGCCTTTTCTTATTCTTGATCGCTTCTAAATCATTTTTTGAAATTTGTGATAGCTGCTGGAACAGATTTTTTCTTCTGCTTCTCTCAGTATCAGGAAGTTGGTTGATATTGGTCATATTCGTCGGATGGATGGTTTTAGCTAATGAAATCTTTTGCTGATTCCCTTCTTTCATGACGACAACAGTATAATTGAGAGGATCGTAATCGACTATTTTCATGTCCTCATAACTTTCGTTCATGCCCACCCAAAACGCATCGTTGCTGTTCTTATCTTGAAGACAAAAAATATATTCTCCATCCAACTTTACGATCCCACGAAGTTCCAGGTTACTGAGGGGTATACCAGATTGACCGTTATCGATTTTAGTCGAACCTACTTTACTTTGATCAAAACCAGTTGGAATAAATGGCGAATTCGTGGTTAAATTTTGGATTTCATCGGACTTGACGTATTCCAACGCACTAGCCTGCCCACACAGAAAGGTTACTGAAACCAGGGTCAGCGACAGATATTTTTTAATGAATACTGGTTTAATGCTTCGCATAACCGATTATAATATTCTCACATCTTGGCAATCTCGTCAACCCAAAGGGGAATTATGAAACGATGAATGAAGACGCAGTTTTATTTCGCTTCCTCGCTTTTGCGCAGAAGGGCGGCTCCGGTAATATAATTGTGATGTGCCGCAGAGAGACGATGCCAGGTGAGAAAACTTTCAATGTCTTCGCGATTCCATTGAGGAGGTTCTTGTTTATCGAAAGCAGGATGGAACCAGATCAGCTTTTCGAATGAGGCGAGTGTCAGTGGTGCTCCGCCCCATTCAGGATAAGACATGCCATGTCCTGGTTCACATACATCAAAGCTGATACCGAGATAACCTCCGGGCTTAAGGACCCGCACAATTTCATCAACGGCCGTAATTTTATCTTCTTGATGTTCGATGACTGATAAGCTGGTTACTACATCGATGGCCGCGGTTTCAACGGGAAGTTGACAGGAATCCGTAATTACCCAATCAACCTCCACATCTAGTTTCTCACGTACAGCCTCCCACTGATTTACCCAATTAGTTTGGGTCTCAACGATAGTGACATGAGCTCCTTTCAAAGCTAGCATCCAGGGCCACGGTGATTGTTCACTGCCTATGTCGAGTAGATGTAAGTTTTTCCAGTTTAATTGATTTAATCCTTGAAACCAAAGCTGTGGATATTCCCAGTTTTTTGCCCAGTTACAAAAGGTGCGTAAACCGAGCGGTTCAGCTAATTCATTGAGGGTGTCTATCAACGCGCAGTAGTCAGGGCTAAAGGTCTCATCTAAATTAGCTAAATAGCGCGGGCTGTTGACTGTGCGTTCTCGCTTCCTGGCAATCGTAATTTCATGAGAAGTTTGCCAGTAATCATAATTTTCCAGGACTTCAAAATCACAGGTATTAAGAATAGTTGCAATTGATGAGCGGGTAAAAATAAACGCGTGTTCTTCAGGATCGAATACGTTGCTGTTTAGTGATTCGACATCTGTGTTTTCATTAATCAAAGGCAGTTGCAGGTAGAGAATACCATTGGGATTCAGTTGGCGGTGAGCGGCCTTAATAAACGCAACCGGATCACGCGCGTGTTCGAGGACATCGCAAGCCACAATCAGCTCAGCTTTTGGAAGATTCTCGACGTCGGGGAAAACCCCGGGTCTTACATCGAGATCAGCATTTTTATTTACCTCAGATGCTGTATGAGGATCAGGTTCAATGCCGGTTGTTTCCCATCCCAACTCTTTTAAAGCAATTAAAAGGGATCCCTCAGCGCAGCCAATTTCAATTACACGTCCCGGGGTAGGGATGTATTTGTTAATGCTCGTTAGCCATTTATTCACTCTTCCATCTTCGATAAATATTGCCTGGCGCTCTTCTAAGACGGGGTGATCCTTATGCATTTGCCGTTTCTGCCAATAGCCACGATAGGAGTAAAATGATGATACTGCTTCGGACTTAATTCGTCGACGGCCATAATGAGTAGCACAGCGTTCGCATTCAAGATAGTCGGGAGAAAATCTGCTTACGGTTTTGCTTCTCCAGCCGCACCAACACCTCTCGGATACTTCAAAACGGGCATCGGTATCAAAATCAACACGCTGGAAATCAGTCTTTGTGTCGTTATTCATTATTCGAGTAACCAAATTTTGAAAATTCACCGACCTCAGCCTTTTCCAAGGCTTCCCTCCAGGCTTTGTCTTCTTTCCAAAAATCGTTATTTCCAGACCGATAAAAAGTGCGTTCACCGTCTTTGGTTATTCGATCGAAACGTGTCCACCAATAAACATATTCAGAATTAAGTTTTGGTGTAACATCAATAAAGTCTACGATCTTCTGTAATTCTTCGTGCGTCGCTTTGAGTAATTCAAAGCGAACGATTAATACCTTCTCAGGATTATCCTCGTATAACTGAAATGCCTTATCATAGAACTTTCGATAAAGATTAAAATTTTCTTTTATCCAAACAACTGTGTCATCGATTTTTAAACCCCAACGCTCACAAGCAGTGAGATATAAACTATAGATGCTGGCATAGGGATCTCGGATGAGAATTATCGTGGGATGAGGCCCATCTTGTGGTTGTCCGTGCAAGCCATTCGGAGCTGCATTAATATATACGGGTTGATAGGGTACCGTATCTGATCTGAGTTTCAGTGCATAAAGTGCCATCGGTTCCAGCTCTTCCTGGCGCTGCATTGCTTCCTCATCGTTAACAAATTCATTTTCAAAAAAGACCAGATCGAAGAGCCCGGTGAAACTGTTCCACAGAAAATGGCTACCCGAGCGTAAGAACGCGTAGTAGTCCAGCCGGTGTGCCAACCGCGTGCCAAAAAAATATTTATCTTTGTCCATTGAATTTTACGAAACTAAAGATAGTAGCTGCTGTCTCCAACGAAGCAAACTTAGAATTTTTACGCTCTGTCCATAAAACAAGCAAATTTTAGCTTTTGAAAATAAATGTAGATTGTTATTGGAGTCTATATCGTTAGATTAAAGATGGCTTGCCACATTTTCTCACTTTGATATAAGTAATAATTTCGAATTAATCAGTTTATGAAATATTTTAATAATAAAATAATCCGCTCTTTCATTTTTATCTCTGCTTTGTTTTTTACCTCGCAAGTAACGGGACAGGCACAACCCAAAGCACCTCCCCCTGCGCCCCCGGTTATAATAAATGATCAGCCTTTTACCGTTAATCCGAAAGGGGGAATTCAAGCTGCAGCTACACTATATTCTATTGGCGACCCAACAGCTGAAGAGCAACTTGTTCTAGAATTTATAAATCGCGCGCGCGCCGATGCAAACGCGGAGGCACAGAGGTTAGTTACCTCGACAGATGAAGATGTATTAAGCGCGATCGATTTTTTCGGAGTCGATCTTGGTGTCATGGTTAACCAGTTTGCGACTCTCACGCAAACGCTTCCGCCGCTCTCCATGAATGCTCAACTGACAACCGCCGCGCGGTTGCACAGCCAGGACATGTTCAATAATGTATTTCAAGGGCATTTTAGTTCAGATGATCCGGTATCACCGAATGAGCCGGATGATAGTATCGGAGATCGCGCAATAAAGCAGGGTTATAATTTTATGAATTTAGGGGAAAACGTTTTTTCCTCTGCCCGATCAGTTTTTCAATCACACGCGGCTTTTGAAATTGATTGGGGGTTTACTCCGACTGGTATACAAGATCCACCCGGACATCGAAATAGTATTCACGGTTCCGTGTTTAGGGAAGCCGGGATTGGTATTGTTCTAGGAACTAATAGTTCGGGTGGTAATTCGGTTGGTCCTTTAGTTGTCACTCACGATTTGGGTGTTCAACTTATTGGAGCTACCCCTTTTATTACAGGTGTTGCCTACGACGATCAAAATGGTAACGCTTTTTATGATTTAGGTGAAGGATTGGGAGGCATTAATGTTGATGTCGATGGATCTGAATTTTTTGCTGTAACCGCAACAACGGGTGGCTACTCTGTTCCCGTGCCGGGGAACGGCAATTATTCAGTGACTTTTTCAGATTCATCAATAACGGATCAGACGACCCAGATTGTCATTTCTAATTCCGGAAATAAAAAACTCGATTACACTCCCCAGGCCGCAGGCAGTAATGGTGGGAATGAACCTGATCCCAATGCACTGATTATTGGTGGTACGGGTGATATCGCCGGTGAAAACATTCAGCATGCCAACGGTAACGTCTTCGACCAGATTTTACTTACCGGAGAGTCCGTCCAACTCCAGGCCAAAGCGGGACAGATCACCCGCGTCTCATTCATGGATGAAAACGAAGATATCGTTCAAGTAGAATTTTCAGGTAATGGGACCTTTACCGTAACCCTCGATCCAGCCACCTTCCTCCCCCCGGCCATTCCCCCACGCTACAACCAGGCCGTGGAGTATGTAACGGGTAAACCGAGCGTGATCATCGACGGAGCGGACGCCAATACCTTCTTCAGCATCTTCACCGTGGGCAGGATCAACGCCTTTAACCAGGCCCTCTTCCCCGAAGGACAGGTCTATGACGCCGAAGCGGACGTGACCCTGGTTGAAGTGATCAATTCCACCGGAATGGGCGGGATGCAGCTTTCAAACACAGTTTTTAGTGGAAATACGGGTAAAGTCGGCTTGGATGCGCGCGGAGTACCGATTGCAGTACGACTGACAGTAGGCGATATTAATGCGTCAGGTAATGCGATACCGCACCTATTATTTGGAGCGGGTTCATTCACTGTGCCAGCGGGTAATCCAGGCCTCAGAATTACAGGTGGAGACCTCTTGCAAAGTAATAACGCCTCGATTGTGATCGCGGAAAGCGGTTCGAAGACTCCCGGATTTGAGACTTTGATCTTTCAGAACAACTTCAAGTCTGACAATACACCTCAGCCGACCCAGAACAACGCAGCCACTTTTGTCAATGAGGATGGACTGGAAATCACCAAACCGGTAGACGAGATTACGATTGAGTAATAGAAGATCAGGGTTAACCTGATCTCAATACTCTTATTAATCAAATTAGTCCTTTCACTGGGAAAGTCATGTCTGCTGACTTTATAATTTCTTTTATTATCCCCTCCTATCAGCAGGGTGTACATTTGAAAAAATGCCTCGACAGTATAGCCGAACAAGGTCTGTTGAGGGAACAATATGAATTACTCGTTTACGACGGGGGAAGCAAAGATGATACAGTCGACTTGTTAAAAAACCATTCGCTCCATCCAACCTGGGTCAGTCAACCTGACAATGGTCAAGCGAGCGCTGTCAATCGGGGTTTGCAAGAGGCAAAAGGTAGAGTGATCGCCTGGATTAACTCAGACGACTACTATATGGCTGGAGCGATCAACAAGGTCCTCGACCATTTTAATAAACATCCCGAGGTAGATATCCTTTACGGCGATGCCGATATTGTAAACGAAACCGGGCAGAAGCTCTACCCTTATCCAACCGAGGAATGGAACTATTCACAATTGGCGGATATTTGTTTCATCTGCCAACCGGCAACGTTTTTTCGCGCATCTATGATTGAGAAACACGGTCTTTTAGATGAATCACTGGATTGTGCCATCGATTACGAATACTGGCTCCGAATTGGGAAAAGCCAGGAGCTTTATTATTTAAAAGAACCACTGGCATGTTCACGGCTCTACGGAGATGCGAAGACATTGAGAATGAAAACACGGAGTGATGCGGAATCGCTTTTTGTTTCTCGTCGCCATACCGGTAAATGGTCAGACAATTGGAGAATTGGATTGGCGCGTCATAAAACGAAAGATTGGATGAGCCTTTTTTCATCAAAAAATGATACAATCGCGCAAATGATTTATACTGGAGTTGAACAAAATTTGGATTTCAAATTAAGTGGAATGGAAATTACGGACGTGCTCACCAGCCCACCGCAGGACTTATGGGACAGAAACCCGGAAGAATTGGGGAAGTTTATTGAAATGCTGGATAAAGACCGCAACGCGTGGGAGGAAAATGCCGAGCGCGCACAGAAAGAAGTCGAGGCCGCTCATGAATCTCTCAGGTCCGCTCACGCATCAAACAAAGAGTTTCAATCGCAAATTGTAGATATTGATAAAAGCCATCGAAAAGAGATTGAAGAATTTAGAAAGCAAATAGAAGGACTTGGGGAGCGAATAGAGGATCTTGCTCACCAGCTTACCGCATTGAGGGGAAATTTTTGGGTGAAATTGGGAAGAAAACTGAAAATAGTATCCTCAAAATAATTACATGAATAAGGAAGTAAAACAGAGCAAAATTGATTTATCAGCTATACATTCTGTAATGCAAAAAGAACTGGATTGGAAAAACAAGGCTCAACTTCTTGATCGCTTGTTTTCTGAGAGCGATGATCGTGAGTTAACGATGATAAAGCATCAGCAATGGGAAGAAATAGAAAGTTTTATATCCCAGGCCGTAGACGGTAATCACCCGAAGGTGAAAGGGCCCGCACTCTATCGACGATTTCGACGAAAGCAGGGGAAAGTAAATCGTATGATATTAATGGTTCTGACTAGGTTTTTAGAGCTGATCAAAAGTATCGATAAGCGCCTGCATAAAATAGAAGTTATACCCTTAAATAATTATCGCCATCATGACGAAACGGCTATGCAATCCGAAAACGAATGGCGGGCCACTGGTGAATTAAAAGCTGAAATAAAAGATATGCGGAATAAATTAAATTTATTAGAAGAAGAAATTAATAAAATTGAAAAAACGCGTCCATCATCAGGGGCGTCGCCTGTTAACGAGGCTTAAGCTTCGTACGAACGGGAGCTATCCCATCGTATCTTAATATGAGGATTCTTATCACAACGACACAAGTGCCATTCTGTTATGGTGGCGCTGAATTACTTGCTGAATCGTTGAAAAATGCATTCTTGGAAGAAGGGCATGAGGCGGAAATTGTCGCTATACCGTTTCGCTGGTACCCACCGGAAGAAATCCTCGATCATCTTTTGGCCTGCCGGATGCTCGATATTACGGAAAGCAATGGTGTCCCCATTGACCTCGTCGTTGGACTAAAGTTTCCTGCCTATCACATTAAGCATCCTAATAAGGTTCTCTGGATTCTCCATCAGCACCGATCGGCTTTTGATTTGTGGGAAAATTCTTGCAATGATCTGGCCGCTTTTCCCGACGGGGATAAAATAAAACATGGAATCGGGCATCTTGAAATGCAATTGCTCTTGGAGGCAAAGCGCATTCATACACTTTCTTCGAATGTATCTCGTCGCCTTGAAAAATTTAGCAGAATCTCTGCACCCTCTCTTTGTCCTCCACCTCCCCAAGCGGAAAGCTTCTATTGTGACGAGGCAGAGGATTATATTTATTACCCCAGCCGATTAGAAGTTCTCAAACGTCATGATTTAGTTATACGCGCACTTGCTTGCACCAAAAAGCCAGTTAAAATATATTTTTCAGGTCGTCCGATCAAACCAGATTACCTAACCGATTTAAAAAATTTAGCAGATAAATTAAAAGTTGGTGATCGTATTGTCTGGTTTGATTGGGTTAGCGATGAAGAAAAACAGAGAAAGTACGCTCGATCGAGAGCAGTATTATTTACGCCACTGGATGAAGATTACGGGTACGTCACCTTGGAAGCTATGCTTTCCTCTAAGGCGGTAGTAACATGCAGTGATTCGGGAGGGCCTCTCGAATTTATTAATCATGAAGTTAACGGGTTGATTGCAGAACCCACCCCTGAGTCTTTGGGGGAGCGACTGGACGAGATATGGGGCGATCCCGGATTTGCGATAAAAGCGGGGCGGCTCGGAAATGAAAAATATCACTCGCTGAATTTATCCTGGAAACATGTCGTTCAGACTTTAATACAATGAAGATAAATTGGTTTTCTCCTCTTCCACCTGAACGTACCGATATTGCCCATTATACGGCACGAATAATTCCCGTCCTTTCACGGGTATGTGATTTAACCCTTTGGACTTACCAGCAAAAGTGGGATAAAAATCTTGAACACTATGCAACTGTCCGTTCTTTCAAAGAAGATAACCTGGATTGGTCAATATTGAATAGAGCAGATGCGACACTCTACAATATAGGAAATGATGGTATCTATCACAAAGATATTTTCTCTTTCAGCCAACAGCATTCGGGAATAATTATACTTCATGACTTTAATTTACATGAACTGTTTGAAGGCATTTATCGCCCTCAAAGCGATTACAAGTACCTGGAAATGCTTCGACGTATTTATGGATCTAAAGGATTAGAAGAGGGAATAAAATACATCAACGGTGAGACAACCAAGGATGCGATGATTACAATGTTCCCTTTTTACGAGCTTGCTTTAAACAATTCTCTCGGAGCCGTAATCCATAACTATGATAATTTAGAATACGCGGCGGACAAAAACCCTGCGCCAGTATTCTATACTCCACTCCCCTATGCCAATGAAAATAATCTCAGGCCTTTAAATACAAAAATAAGTTCAACTGGAAAAAAATCGATACTCTCTTTGATTTGCTTTGGGTATTTCGGAGGCAAAAATCGTAGACTGATTCCCATATTGAAGTCCTTAGCGGTCTTTCCACGAAAGGATAAGTTTCATCTTAACATTTACGGGGAGATTCAATTTCTTGATGAAATAGTTTCTCTCATTGAGTCACTCAATTTAAAAAAGATTGTTACCTTCCATGGTTTTGCACCAGAGAATAAATTGAATGCGGCCTTGGACTCTGCTGACCTCGCGATTAATCTTCGTTTTCCTACCCGGGGGGAGGCATCGGGATCTCTACTCCGCACCTGGAACCACGCTTTGCCCTGTCTCGTTACTAAAGCTGGATGGTTTAAACAACTGCCGGAGTCATGTGTCGCTTTCGTCCGTCCTGAAGCGGAAGAGGAAGATATTCACCGCCATCTCAATGCCTGTCTTGTCGACCCTGAGCATTATCGAGCGATGGGTCTAGCGGGGCGAAAATACCTTGAAGAAAATCACAGCTCTGAAACTTTCGTTCGAAATTTAATGGAATTTATTCCCCAAGTTATCTCTTATAAAAGTAAAGCTTTCGCGTTGGAATTAGGGAAACGGACCGCAGGTAAAATAGCGGATGACTTTAGTGATGATTTTGCCCAAAAATATTTGCTAGAAAGAACGGCCAAAGAAATATTTTCATGGACTTAGGATTAATCGATTATTCTATGGATTTCATTTTCCGCGTTAATTATTAATAATATTATAAATTAAAATCATTGACTGAGAAAAAAGATATTCCTTTAGAGCAAATGCTCAACGCACCTGATTTGTTCCATGTCTTCAGGCACTTGACGGATCATCCTGAATTAACTCGCGCTTGCGGGGGGTGGATTTACAAGGACATTTACTACCCTGATTACTTAACGGTGGGTGGGGCATCGTTTGCTATTCAACGCGAAGCACTCAAACACTGTATCGGGCATGGTATTGATATCGGGGCCGGTTACTGGCCACTGCCCAAAGCTGAACCGGTGGACATATGGCGTGGACCGGGAGCAGATAACAGTCTCGATAATTATCCCGAGCATTCACTCGATTTCATTTTCAGTTCACATTGCCTGGAGCATATCGAAGACTGGCGAGAAGCTCTTGCTGCTTGGGTTATCAGACTTAAACCCGGTGGCCGTATATTCCTCTATCTCCCTCACCCGGATTGCGCTATCTGGCATCCAGGATCACCCTTTATAAACGACGGACATAAATGGATACCAACTCCGGATATTCTCCAAGAGACACTAATAGACTTAAACTGTGAGCCGATCGCCAGGGATGATGGGCCCGACGCAATGCAAAGTTTTTATGTCTGTGCACAATTAAAATCAATTGATTGATTTTAATCTCTTATCTCCAGATCAATAAATAGCATTTCATGAAAATCGGTATTAATCTTTGGCTCTTGGTCGAAGAAGGAGGTGGAGTGTGCAATTACGTTCTTACTCTCTTGCGCCACTGGAATCGGTATTTCCCAGACGATTCCCTGGTTATCTTCAGTTTTCCGCAAAATGAGACATTACTCAGTACCCTGACGCCATCGTGTCGAAAGAATGAAATTCGGCTTCATGCCCAGGAAGAAATCACCAATTATATTGATCGGTTTGATCTCTATTTCTGTCCCATTGGCTCGCTTTATCCCCGTCCATTGCCTAAGCCCTGTGTTATAACATTGGTTGATATTCAAGAGCGTTTTTATCCAGAATTTTTTAAGCGGGAGGACTTGGAAAGCCGACTTCACCATTATGATGTTTCTCTTAAACTAGCTGATCGCATTATTACTATATCAGAGTTTTCGAAAAAAACATTTGTCCGTATCTTAGGCATATCAAAACGTAAGATTGATCGCATATACTTATGCGCAGATGAGATGCCCGATGGTGTGCAACCAATAGGGTGGCCCCTCACTGAAAATGAAGCATTTATATTTTATCCCGCCAATAACTGGCCGCACAAAAATCATCAATCACTCATCGCCGCTTTAAAACTTCTGGATAGACGAGGAAAGTACATCCCCTGTGTTTTTACCGGTAGTCTATTAAAGGGGAGAGAGGACTGGGAGCGAGTCGTTAAATTGAAAGGGAATACAAAAAATTTATACCACCTCGGTCGCTTGAGTCGTGCCGAACTTACATGGCTCTATCGCCACGCCCGTATTCTGGTATTTCCTTCATTATTTGATGGATTCGGAATACCTCTTGTCGAAGCGATGGAAAGTGGTTTGCCTATTGCTTGTGCCGACCGCACGAGTTTACCAGAAGTGGCTGCGGATGCCGCTTTGTTTTTCGATCCCCATGACCCTGAATCCATTGCCGCAAATATTGAAAGGTTATGGGAAGATGAGTCCTTGCGGGAGAGATTGATACAAAAAGGACACGATCAATGTCATCGCTTTACACCTCAAAATCTTGTGCAGGCTCACCGATTGACTTTTGAAAGAGCTTGCCGAGATTTTAAGCCATGGCTCCATTCCTATCGCCTTTGGCTGCATCGCCGAAATGATGAAAAAACACGAACCACTCTGACCTCAAGAGAAATACGAATCGCCGCCAGTCTGCTTAAATGAAGGGGAAAAGTGTTTATGTGAATAGGCGTAAACACGGTAGGGCGGAACGGGAATGCTTCACTTTAACATAAATAATACTTTCAACCCCCAAAGACATAGTTCGCCATTCCTCCAACCGGCAATCGTAACAGTCGACAATTACCTGTATAATTGTAAAACTTGAGGGCATTTATGGAAATGAATGGACCATTAATAGAATTGGAAGGGGTGTCTAAGTATTATACCCTATGGGAAAGTCCGTCAGCGAGGATTAAAGCCCCTCTTTTACGGCATGTGGCCTCCCTGCCATTTATACCAGAGAGATTATCTTTTAAATTTCGCAACCGCGCGGATCAATTAGGAAAACCATTTTATGCGCTTCAAGATATCTCTCTCCATGTAAATCGCGGAGAAAGTTTAGGTATTATCGGCCGCAATGGTTCCGGCAAAAGCACGCTCTTGCAGATTTTGGCGGGAACTCTCACCTCAACCAGCGGAAGTTCCTTTGTTAATGGCAGAATAGCAGCGCTTCTCGAACTCGGATCAGGTTTTGATCCTGAATTTACCGGCCGCGAAAATGTTTTCATGTTAGGTGCGCTTTTCGGACTAAGCCCAAAAGAAATTGAATCGCGTTTTGATGAAGTTGCAGAGTTTGCGGAAATCGGGGAGTTTATCGGACGTCCGGTTAAGACTTATTCCAGCGGAATGATGATTCGACTCGCATTTGCTACCCAGACCCTGGTCGAGCCCGAAATATTTATTGTCGATGAAGCATTATCGGTGGGGGATATTTTTTTTCAGGCTAAATGTATTCGTTTCTTCCGCGAGAGGAGAGAAAAAGGAATGACTCTTCTTCTTGTAAGCCACGACTTGGTTACCATAAAAGCACTTTGCGACCGAACGCTTGTGCTACAAAATGGACGGGCTAAATTCCTCGGTAAGAGTTCGCGTGCGGTAAGTCTTTATCATGAGATCAACCAGGAGACACTTCCCTCCTCGAGCGCTTATAACCCGCTTACACCGGCAACTTCAGAAAACGGCATCTCTCTGCCGGATGGGGCAGTACCTCGCAATTGGAGTGGAGGTGATGAAATTGGTACGCGAGAGGCAGAGTTTGTATACTGTAATGTGCTCGATGCCGAAGGTAAAACACGGACAGACTTTGTCGTTGGTGAAGCGATTTCACTTTATTTATATTTGCAAGCGAGAGAAACAGTGACCGGAATGTATCTTGGTCTTCAGATTGTCGATCGGCATCAACGCGTAGTTTACGGCATCAGTTCGCGTCAGATTGAACAAGTAGTCAAGGATCTGGAACCCAATCGTATTTATCGCTGTGCTGTTTGGCTGGACGGTCGTCTCGGTGAAGGCGAATATCTGGTAGATGTCGCCATTGGATTAGGAGACCGTGGTGATGGTGCTCCTTCACACCAACTTCATAGGGTTGGAGGCATTACGGCGATACGTATCGGCAAACCCGGACTTCAAGCTCCATTCTTTGGCGCCGCGGATCTGCGCGCACGTGTAGCCTGGGATTAATTCAATTGTGGATCGATGGATGTCGGGCTGCGCCCTCGGTACGGATTGCCGATTGGGTATTTTACAGAATGGACAATGCAAGATGGAAGGTCGCGAGTCGTCGAGACCGTTGTCTCTTCGCAACTGCGTTATGAGGGTTTTTTTATATAAAATTCCCACTGTTCTTTCAGCGTCAGTCCATTCGGGACTATTTCTTCGTGAAATCTTTTTATAATTTCAGTCTGCCTGCGGGGCGCGACTAATTTGAGAAATTTCATATCGAGCCAATGCATTAAGCGCTGGCGCATTTTTTCCAGGCTCGAAAGGGGAAATTGTTTTTGACGCAGCCCTTTAATGAGAAATTCGAGGGTATAGATTCTAAAAGATCGGCGAGATAAAAAAAACGGTCCGGGTCGTGACGCAAGAACATGAATCATTTCCCGATAACGTGCGAATCCACCAGTATTCGTTTTAGTGTTCGCATAATCCCGGTTTAAAGCGATAAACGCGGGATAGAATCGACCTTTCATCCCACTGAGAAATATTCTACCAAACCACTCATAGTCCATTGTCCAAAACAAATCTTCGCGTATCGGTGCTATAGAGTTGAGAACAGAACGGCGGATAAAAATTGTCGGTTGAACAATGAAGTTATGCGAATAGAGGTAACGGCTGGAGACAGGTTCTTCCGTGAATAAATTAGGACCCAGGATATTACCCAAGGTATCCATATCCAGTGCATCACCATATAAAAAATGTAGTTCAGGGTCAGAGGTAAACGCTTCCGCAACGCTTTTAAAAATTCCTGGCAAGTAGGCGTCGTCAGAGTTAATCCATGCTACAATATCGCCGCTGCACTCGCGAAACCCTCGATTAATGGCATCTACCATGCCGCGGTCGGACTCTCGGGTCCACGTCAGCTGATTCTTATACTTTTCAATTATTTCAGGGGTACGATCAGTGGAATTACTGTCATAAACCAATAATTCAATCTCAGCGCCTTCCTGGTTGAGGACACTTTTTATCGTATCCTCGATATATGCATCTTGGTTGTAGGTAGGGATGATGACTGAAATCTTCATTATAGATGACAACTACTTAATTAACCCCGCCCTAGGAATCAGCCCGGTGACTCCTTAGAAATCAAATTTTCCATTATTACTCTACTGATTTCGAATCATTGCCCGCCCCTGCTTCTTTTTTCGCCAGTTCATAATCGTGAGCAGTCATTAATTCAGCTAGTTCTTTCATCCGTGTTTCAGGTTCCCACCCGAATTTTTTTTTCGCTTTACTATAGTCACCCGCGAGGATCTCGACTTCAGATGGTCGTAGAAAGCGCGTATTCTTTTCATAATAATCGCGCCAATCGAGATCTAATGATTGGAAAGATGCTTCTAGAAACTCTTCGACGCTATGGGGTTCGCCGGTTGCCAGTATATAATCATCAGCTTCGTCTTGTTGCAGCATTTGCCACATACCCACAACGTATTCCTTGGCATATCCCCAATCTTTCTTTGCGTCCAGCGTACCCATTGTAATTTTATCCTGAAGGCCGGCTTTAATGCGTCCAGCCGCCTGCGAGATTTTACGGGTGACAAAATTTTCTCCCCGGCGCGGCGATTCGTGGTTAAACAGGATTCCGCAACAGGCATAAAGTCCATATGCTTCACGGTAATTAATGGTTATCCAATGGGCGTGTGCTTTAGCGCAAGCGTAAGGCGAGCGCGGGTGAAAAGGAGTCAATTCCGACTGTGGCATTTCCGTAACTTTACCAAACATTTCTGACGAAGAGGCCTGATAAAAACGCGTTTTATTGATCAACCCGGAACGGCGCACCGCTTCGAGTAAACGTACGGTTCCGGTTGCCGTAATATCAGTGGTGCTCTCAGGCGTATCAAAACTGATGCGCACATGGCTTTGCGCCGCAAGATTGTAAATTTCATCGGGTTGAATATTGTTCAATAGATCAAGCAGCGAACTGTAATCCGATAAATCGCCGTAATGCAGGTTTAGCAACATGCCGTTATTTTCATCGTGCTGACGTAGTGGGTCGATCCGGCTGCGTTCCATACTGCTCGTCCGACGAACGAGTCCATGTACTTCATACCCTTTCTCGAGAAGTAATTCTGCCAGATAAGAACCATCCTGACCGGTGATGCCTGTGATAAACGCACGCTTCATTATTTATATAAAATTATTAAAATTAAACTTATTGTGCCTTTTTACCAGTAACGATAACAGCTTTTAATTATGTGATTCATGGGCTATCTCAACAATCGTCATTCGGCAATCGCAAATCGACAAACAAACAGGAGTTATATCACATCGGCAAAGGCGGGTTCCATCTTATTAAAGGCAATAAATCCGACCCAAACAAAAATAATGCTGAAACCATACAAATAGACGAGCGATGGAATGTCTGGGCTCTGCTGCCATAATAATGTCTGACGCAATAACTCAATGGAATGAATTAGTGGGTTGAATTTTATAAACTGCCAGATAACAGCAGGGATCTTCGTTGAAGGATAGAAAACCGCACTCGCGTAAAGCAGGGCAAGACTTAGAAAAGTTGTCAGTTGATTAATATCGCGGAAGAATACACCGAGCGCAGAAAAAATCCATGCCAGCCCGAGAGCGGTGAGGAAAAAAGGGAAAAGGATGACAGGCATCCAGAGGGCGTTAATACTTAGACCGGGTCCTAAAAACATTATGCCTATGACGACAAGGATGAGGGTCAGAAAAAAATGGTAGAGAGCTGTGCCCACGACGGCCAAGGGAAGAACATCCAAGGGGAAAACGACTTTTTTTACATAATTAGGATGGCTGACCATAAGTGTCGGTGAGACCATAAGTATTTCCGCGAGAAACTGGTATATCGTTATGCTTAAAAAAATACCCAACCCATAATCTAATTTCGTTTCCTCTGGGCTGGAATGATAACTTCCTTTAAAAATGAAACCAAAAACAAAGGTATAGAGCATCATCATAAGAAGTGGGTTTAACACTTGCCAGATACCGCCAAGGTAACTTCCTTTATGCCGTGACCGAATATTGCGTAATATTAACTGGCGCAAAAGATCCCGATAACGATAAAACCGTCTCAGCGAGCCAAAGATGTTCCAGCTCGATTCAGGCTTTATCACATTTCTGTTTATTGCTGTATGCATTTTAATATTCTCTATTTTCAATGTTGATGGCATGGCAAACAAGCTTTTTCAAGTAGGTAAAACAGGGAGATTATCACTAATGCATGCCCGATCGATTGCGTGATTCGTAACTGAGGCATTATAGTGGACAACCCCCCAGTTTTCCATTGAAAGTACCCTTGGTGATAAGAATCGAATAAACGATTGAAAACTTGCTTCCCCGAAGTCTTGACGAAAATGGATCGACAATCGACAATTGCACGTTGATTTCTGAAACATTCTCATCTTGCAACTTTCTATAGTATATTGTCATGAAACATTTGGTATTAGTTCGTAGGTGGTTATTTGCGGCGCTATGCTCAATGGGAATCTTGGTGTCTTTGTCTGGTTGCGGAAATAGCGAAGGGGAAGGTCCGCCTCCGGAATTTGCAGTCAATGTTATTGTTGTAGAATCCAAGATAAAACCAGTTTCTGATAAGATTAGTCTTGTTGCTACGCTTGCGCCCAATGAGCGGGTAGAAATACAGAATTTAATCAGTGGTGTGGTAACAGTTATTTATTTTAAAGAAGGAGAAAGTGTTGAGGCAGGTGATCTGATTTTTGAATTGGATACCGAAAAGTTGCGGGCCCGGGTAGCTGAAGCAGAAGGCAATTATGAACTTGCTGAAATAAATCGTGAACGATACATCTCTCTCCTTGAGAGCAATACTGTTTCTCAACAGGAATTTGATCAGACGATGTCCAGATATTCTGTCTTGAGCGCGACGCTCGAACTACGACGAC
>Ga0114996_10004345_pt1 | contig 17093 bp, 14 predicted proteins | sample ArcticOcean_MG_C_4_FD_87039 | JGI IMG/M metagenome (GOLD analysis project Ga0114996, IMG submission 87039) | Marine microbial communities from western Arctic Ocean - ArcticOcean_MG_CB4_134 | ecosystem: Environmental > Aquatic > Marine > Oceanic | place: Arctic Ocean: Canada Basin | collected...
CCGCCAACTCCGGTTGCTGCACCTTGGAATGGCTCCACAGCAGATGGATGGTTATGGGACTCGATCTTGAAGACAAGACAAAGATCATCGTCCAGCTCCAAGACGCCAGCATTTTCCTGGCCCGGCGGCACAAGGAGGTACGGACTATCTGAAGGAAAGTTCCTAAGCAATGGCTTGGAGTGCTTGTAGCCGCAGTGTTCACTCCACAACGACCCAAACATGCCCAACTCCAATAGGTTGGGCTCCCTTCCCAGCCGTTCAACTATGACCCCATACTCTTCTTCTGACAGGGCCAAGTCATCCAGTGTTTCCCTAAGGGACGCCATATCTCTCCCGGTTTTGGTGCCAACCAGCACTTCATTCAAATGAGCAATGGCAATGATAACCTATGGCCCCCGAGCCGAATCAATGCCGCAACCAAATGCAACCGAGCCTGGGCCGACGGCCGCAACTACCAGAGTCCGCAGACCATGCCACGCTCGACGCAAGCAGTGTTGACACGAACCCTCAAGAAATCCACCTTCTTACAGGCTAGCAGCCTTTGCTGAAGGCAGATTCCCTCGCGAAGCTAATCCTCTCAGACAAAGGCACGATTTCCTATAGCTGAGGGCTTGACACAGAACACCGGTCTGCATATGCTTAGGCAGGTGCTTTGCTAGCATCCGTCGTTGGGGTGCGCTCCGATGGCTGAAAACCGGCAACGACCCATTCAGTATTCTTGGTCTTATAGTAAGGAGGGCCGATGAGGCAATTTCTACGTGCGAGATTCTTGGCTCTTGTCGTCATCCTTTCGGTCGTTGCGCTAGTCGCATCGGCGTGTGCAGGGGACGCCGGCTCAACTGGGGCGACTGGCGCCACTGGTGCTGACGGTGAGCGCGGTTCGGTTGGTCCCCAAGGTGTGGCTGGCCCGTCCGGTTCCCAGGGTACTCCCGGAGTTAGAGGCGCTAACGGCGCCGCTGGTTCTGCTGGTTCTGCTGGTGTTGATGGCAAGACGATTGCTTCGCCTGCCACCGTCATTGGAGGCAGCACCCTGTTCGACTTCCCATTCGGGGTCGCAGTTTCCGGCGACACGCTCCAGGTGTGGGGCTCCGGCTTCAACGCTGGTGAGAGTGTCCTGATCAAGGTTGGAGACGCTTCCATACCCGGTGGCTCGGCTGAGGCTAACAGCAGCGGCGCATTTGCAGTCATGACTGGCGCTCTGCCTGGTAGCATTCTGCCAGGCGTTTACTCCCTCTGGGCAGTAGGTGACGAAGGGACAATGGTCTCCTACCCACTCAAGGTCGTAGACAAGATTAAGTAGCTTACCGGCTACTGATACGAAAAGGTAAAAGAGCGCCCAATCCTCAGGGATTGGGCGCTCTTTCTTTTGCTTAGGGCCCGCCAGAGCGAGGCTTTAGTTTGACCCTCTAAGATGGATCGGATCCCATTGGGATTCCCACCTCATCGTTCAAGATGGAGGTCCGGGGGCAGGCACTTCAAGGACTGCGTCATTCAGGCACGGATGGGACGCTCCACGCTCAGCGCCTCAAAGGCGAAGGCCCACCTCTTTCCCCCGGCGGGCAGCATTGACCCTGTTGGTGCGGAAACATGAGAGCCATGACTGCGAGGACCCCAACAAGCCATCCTTCGTTCCCCCTGGAACTCTGGGCGAAGGAGTTGGACTCTCTCTTAGCGAGACTGCCGACGCTACACCAATACTTCTCAACCGTGGGAAGGGCGCGTTCGTGTTAGCTTTGGGCTCCCTTCAGGTACGGAAAGAAAGGCCCGCCACATAGTGGCCAGGGTCAAAGCAAGCATTTGGGAAGACAAAGGGACAGTGGAGAGCCAAGAGAGCGGAACTACTTTGGTTACGGTTCCACAACCCTGGCCACATGAAGCTTCTTGATCCGGCGTCCTCTGGTAGCCAGTACCTTGATACGCAGGCCGTTGTACTCCAGAACGTCGTCCGGGTCGGGTATCTTGCCAAGCTCAGTGAGGACAAGGCCGCCAACAGTGTCGAAGCCCTCCCCCTGAACGTCCATATGAAAGAGCTGGTTTAGTTGATCAAGGGAGGCCCGAGCGTCCATTACAGCCTCGCCCTCCGCCACCTCTTCAATCTCGGGTTCCTCAGTATCGAACTCGTCGCTTATCTCTCCTACGATCTCTTCTAGAAGGTCTTCAATGGTCACGAGGCCCGCTGTTCCTCCGTACTCGTCCACAACGACCGCAATGTGTACCCTGCGATCCTGAAACTCGTCCAGCAACTGATCCAAGGCCTTAGACTCTGGAATGAACAGGGGCTGGCGCAGCAAAGTCGCCAGTGGAGGTGGCTGAGAATTCCTTACATAGGGAAGAAGGTCCCTTGCATGCAGCACACCGACTACATTATCAATCTGGCCTTCAAAAATGGGGATACGGCTGTGGCCGTGCTCTAGCATCAGGTCAACGATGTCAAGAACCGGGTCATTCATCTCAGCGGCGATGACATCGACCCTTGGAGTCATGATCTCCCGCGCCACCACCTCATCCATGCGCAGGATCCCGCGGATCATCCTCAGTTCCTCCGCGTCAACGCGCTGATCTTCGTCGTCTCCCCCACCATTGCCTTGAGCGCTGTTCCCGTGAAGCTCAGCCCACAGTTCAGACTCGTCCCGATGCTCCGCAGGGCCAAGACGACGCTGGACCTTTGCCAAGGGCGCTACCACCCTGTCCAAGGCTTCGATCAAGAATGCGGCAAGTGGCAGGAAACGGCCGCTCCAGGGTTGTGAAATGCGCTTGAGGAGTCTGTCCGCAATGGCGAGGAAGAAAGCCAGTCCCAAAAGTAGCGCTCCGGCCAGTGGCCAACTGCGCGGGTCTAAGGCCAAGAAAGCAAACCCAGCCGCCACGCCCGGGATAAACCTGAGGACGAGTTGCGCGGCTTTGCGCTGCCTAAGCTTGGGGTAGCGTTCCGATATAGCCCCTGAGTCATGGGCACCAACGTTCGGAGCGGGAGACTCGCGGCGGCCCGAGGTGACGGCCGCGGCCATAATCGAGGCGACGGTGAAGGCCCCCAACGAGAGGGCCAAGGCTAACCAACCAGTTATATTGCCAGTATCCAAGCGGTTCTAGGCTCCTATGGGCCCAGCGGCCCTGTCAGATTGGTAGTGGAGGGTTCAAGTTCGTGAGAGTCAGGGGGCAGAGTCCGCCGCCTAACCCTGGCGGGTATACCTACAGCCAAGCTATCGGCAGGGACATCGTGGTTGACCACGGCGCCTGCACCAGTAACAGACCTAGCGCCTATCCGCACCGGGGCCACGAGCAAGGTATCGCTGCCGATAAATGCGCCTTCTTCAACGATCGTTTTGTTCTTGCGCACGCCATCAAAGTTGCAGGTGATAGTACCTGCGCCAATATTCACTCTCTCTCCAATGTCCGCATCGCCTACGTAGCTAAAGTGGCCAATCTTAGCGCCCCGCTGGAGCCGCGATGCTTTGACCTCGGCTGAGGTCCCGATGTGCACCCCTTGCTCTAGGTAGGCCCCCTCCCGCAACCGGCAGAAGTGCCCAACGTCGACATCGTCCTCAAGCGTTGCGCCTTCAATCACAGAAGCACCTATGGAGCAACGATTGCCTACTACGGAATCGCCAATAATAGCATTGGGCCCTATTTCGCATTCCTCCCCGATGGTCGTGTTGCCGCGGAGCATTGTATTCGGCTGAATGACGGTGTCTCTGCCCAACGTTACGCCAGTATCAATGTAGCTGGTTGCAGGATCAACAAGTGTTACGCCTGCTTTTAGCCAGCGTGCGTTGATGCGTTGGCGAAGAGCAGCTTCAGCTCTGGCGAGGTGCGCCCGGGTATTGATGCCAAGGGCCTCAAGAGGGTCTTCAACCCACGTCCTCTCAACCTGCAGCCCTGCGTTGCTCGCCTTTTCGACAACCGCCGTGAGGTAGAGTTCGCCGCTGGGAGACAGCGCCAGGTCTTGGAGTGCATCCCATAGCCAAGAGCAGCGGAAGGCATAGATACCTACGTTGACTGCCAGCCCCTGTGCATCTGCATCTTGCAGGTCGGCTGCTTCAGCCACAGCCACAACGCTGCCGTCACGTTCCACGATCCGCCCCATGCCTTCTTCAGGAGCTTCCTCGGCAGCCACCAAGGACAAGCTGCTGCCCGTCCTTTCATGGGCTTCCACAAGTCTGTGGATGGTGTTGGAAAGGATCAGTGGGTGGTCGCCGTTGAGAACAAGGAGGTTCTCGGAATCGCCCACGACTTTGCGGGCGGCAGCAAGGGCGTCTCCGGTTCCCCCAGGCTTCTCTTGGACAGCGTACTCGACCTGGTCTCCGAAGGCATGACGAAACGCTTCGTGCTGGGAAGGGACGACAAGAACGATGGGGGAAACGCCAATTTCTTGAAGGGATTGCACAACCCAAGCAGCCATCTCCAGACCGCATAGGCGGTGGAGAACCTTAGGCGTACTGGAATTCATGCGCACGCCCCTGCCCGCCGCCATGACCACGGCCGACCAGCCCCTACGTGGAGGCGTCGACTCGTCTGTCATAACGAAGCCTGGGGACTGCTATCTGGGGGTTGTTCCATACTCACGGGAAAGCGAGCGCCCTATCTGGACGCTACGATCATCGTATAGGCCGCGCGGAAAGGGTGTCAAGATGCAAAGCAAGAGAGACAGCAGGCTTCCATGAGAAGTGTTTTCATTCAGGTCGTCCTCAGCGGAGTTCCTTGGGCAATGTGAACTTGACGTCCTCCTGAGGACCGGGAAGCACGACCACCCGGGCAGGCTTCAGTGCTTGTATCACCCTCTCCTCCAGGATTTCAGGTGTTGATGCTCCCGATGTGATGCCCACCCGCTCTATGCCTTCCAGCCACTGTGGGTCCAATTCTTCAGGGCCGTTGATCATATACGCTGGAAGGCCATAGCCCTCAGCCACCTCGCGAAGGCGATTGCAATTGGAACTGCTACGCGAGCCTATAACCAAAACCATATCGACGTGCTTGGCGAGCTGCTTAACTGCAGCCTGCCTATTCGTCGTGGCGTAACAGAGGTCGTTGCGAATGATGGCGTTTGGGAACCTCTCGCTGATGGCCTCTGACGCCTTTTGGGTATCATCAACTGAAAGGGTCGTTTGCGTGAGCACCGCCACCGGTGTTTCGTCTTTCCAGTCCGGCAACTCAAATTCTTCACGATCGTCAACCAACGCCATTGGAGCCTGGCCCATTGTGCCACGGACCTCGGCGTGATCCCTGTGGCCTACCAAGATCACCTTCCTACCTTGTTCGGAGTACTTCTTAGCCTCGTTGTGAACCTTGGTTACCAAGGGACATGTGGCATCAATAACGCGGAGACCACGTTCCTTGGCCTTGGCATAGTCCTCCGGAGGCGACCCATGCGCCGAGAAGACCACGACGGAGTCCCGCGGGACATCATCAAGGTCCTCCACAGTAACAGCGCCCTTATCTTCTAGGGACCGCACGACGTATGGATTATGCACAATCTGATGCCTTACATACACGGGAGCCCCTGCCTGCTTAAGCACCAACTCCACAACGTCGACGGCGCGAACCACTCCAGCGCAGAATCCTCTGGGGGAGGCGAGGTAAACCTCCATATGATCTCCTTTACCGGCAATTCACCACCGTTGCCTTGGTTCGAATTATACCGGGCTCCAGCGTTTGTGTCAGGTCGCCCGCAACGATAAGATATGGAGCGGCCCATTACAGGGCATTAGACCGCGCTATTCAGGAGGACTCGATGACCACCAACAAAACCACTCGTACCGAGAAAGACTCCATGGGCCCCATGGAAGTCCCTGCGGACGCCTTGTACGGTGCTTCCACGATGCGGGCAGTGCTCAACTTCCCCATTTCCGACCTTCGTTTCTCTCGCCAATTCATTCGGGCCTTGGGACTCATCAAGAAGGCTGCGGCAGAGGTGAACGCCGACCTAGGGCTGCTCGACCCAAGGCTCGCTGGAGCCGCCGCACAGGCCGGACAACAGGTGGCTGATGGCAGCTATGACGAACAGTTCGTCGTCGACATCTTTCAGACGGGCTCCGGCACTTCAACGAACATGAATGCAAATGAGGTCATCGCCACGATCGCCACAGAAATACTGGGCGGCGATCGCGGCTCCAAGCTGGTCCACCCCAACGACCATGTGAACACAGGCCAGTCCTCCAACGACGTCATCCCAACAGCCATTCACGTCGCTGCCCTCATCGGCCTCAAGGAGGAGTTGATACCAGCGCTGGAGGGGCTCCGGGAGGCGCTAGCCGCCAAGTCCCGCGAGTATTGGCCCATCATAAAGACGGGCCGCACTCACCTTCAGGACGCCACTCCAGTCAGGCTGGGCCAGGAATTCCTTGGCTTCGCTGGACAGATGGAACGCGGCTTGAAGCGAATGGCCCACGCCCAAGAAGAGCTTTCGGAGGTTGCGCTGGGCGGCACAGCAGTTGGCACGGGCGTTAACTGCCACCCCGAGTTCGCTGCCAGGGTATGCGAAAAGGTCTCCAGTGCTACTGGGGTCTCCATCAGAGAGACAGAGAACCACTTCCAGGCCCAGAACGCCATCGACGCCATCGTCGAGGCCAGCAGCAGCATTCGAACTGTCGCCCTCAGCCTTTACAAGATCGCCAATGACATAACTTGGATGGGTACGGGACCTCGGGCGGGCATTGGGGAATTGATACTACCGGAGGTTCAGCCGGGGAGCTCCATCATGCCGGGCAAAATCAACCCGGTCATTCCTGAGGCGCTATTGCAGGTTATAGCCCATGTGGTCGGCAATGACACCACCATCGTGATGTGCGCCCAGAGGAGTTTCTTCGAACTCAACACCATGCTCCCCGTAGCCGCTCACGAGTTGCTCGAATCGATCACCCTGCTTGCCTCAGCAACCAGCAACTTCACCACACAGTGCGTCACCGGCCTTGAGGCCACCAGCCACGGCCCCAGCATGGTTGAAAAGGGGTTGATGCTGGGAACCGCCCTTGCGCCAGTTATTGGCTACGACAAAGCCGCTGGGCTCGCCAAGGAAGCAGCCAAGAGCGGTCGCACAATCCGTGAAGTGGCCCTTGAACAGACTGAACTCACCGAGACAGAGCTGGATGTGATCCTAAAGCCAGAGAAGATGACCGAACCCGGCCTGGGCGGCGGTCCCTCCGGCGGGTAGGTTCAAAAGAACGACCAGAGGGCTGCCACGAGTGGCAGCCCTCTGAAATGATCGTCTTTAAGTAACTGTCTGAACTGGCTGTGTCTCACCCTACTGAGTAACAGTAGCCCCGAAGTTCCGAGCCACTGCTACCAAGTCCAGGATATTAACGTAGTCATTGGCATCCACGTCAGCCCTGGGATCAATGAAGGGTGGCGGCCCGAAATTGGCTACGACGACGAGCAAGTCCAGCAGATCTACAACCCCATCATCATTGACGTCCACTGCCTGGTCGTTGGCTTCTATGGTGACCACCGTTGCACTAGGGCTGCCCAGCACAGCACCGCCAGTGGGATTGCTCAGGCTAAATTCCACCGTTTCATCTCCTTCCACCAATGGATCGTCGACGATAGGCACGGAGAAACTCTTGTCGCCCGCTTCACCGTCCGCAAAGGCTATGGTGCCTGAGACCGGCGCATAGTCAGTTGCGGGATCAGCGCTGCCGCCCGTGATTCCGTAGTGGGCGGAGACCGCCCCTGTACTGCAACCTGTACGGGTGACGGTGATGTCGGCCTCTCCATCCCCTTCAGCGATACCGTAGACGCCGTTACCGAACTGGATGGAACCCGGCTGCACAGAAGGCGTGAACTCTACCATGAGTTCAGGGCGATTTGCGACGGTCGAGTTCTCCCTGAAGTCGAATCGCTTGGCGGTCGAGTTAGAAGCCTCGTCGCCCACGAGCAGCCACCCAAAGTTCGTAGATGGATCGTCAAGCCAGCATTGAATGTCATCCACCATTTGTGCCGTTGAACCCCAAGTGTAGCTGCCCAACCCGTCCACAGAGACGCTGGCGCTAGGTGCTAGAAGGAAGTCCCCACCAGCGTTATCCCAAAGCCCTGTGCTGAAGAAACTGTGGAGCCAAGTAGCGTCGCCAACAGACGCCGAGGTACCCCCTCCTTCGTTGGACGGCGCATCTGACGACCCTTCTCCCCAGTCCGCCTGGAGGCGGTGCAGTGTAGCCGCCTTGGCTCCAGCGCTGGTCTTGCTCATAAACAAAGTCAGGGTGACGCTAGCGACTGTGGAGCCGGCGGGAATTTGGCCAGCCAAGTCAAATGATAGGAGCCCCCTGCGAATGCTTCCGCCCGCGGTTTTACCCGCAAAGAAGTGAGAGCCCGCACCGTTGCTAAGGGCTCCGGTGGCGCTCTCGTAGAGAGTGTTGTCTTTGGCGGGTGAGAGGGTCACCGACTCAACAGCGCTTACGTCAGGAAACGGAATTTCCCCAGGGAACGACAGGGCGACCCCAGTGGGAGTCAATACCGCGGCCGCTACTGCCACATATGCGAATGGTCTGAATAGGAATTCAGCGAGCCTCACATAACCTCCTTCTCCGTCGAATCTCGCTGATAGCGGGAAGCCAGATTGGGCTTTGCTACAGCGGAGCGCGGATTCAGCGTCCCTTGGCCCTTGGGTGGGCAGCCAGGTAGACCTTCCGCTGCTGAGTTTGAGTCACGTGGGTGTAAACCTGCGTCGTTGCGGGGCTGGAATGGCCCAGCAACTCTTGAACGACACGAAGATCAGCTCCGCCCTCTAATAGATGCGTAGCAAAGGTGTGCCGGAGTGTATGGGTATGGACATTTTGAGCAAGTCCGGCTTGTAAGCCGGACTTCCGCACCATGGCCTGGATGCTCCGCCCGGTCAATCTTCCCCCTGTGCTATTGAGGAACAAAGCACCGCTGAACCTGCGCCCGGAAAGCTTGGGGCGCCCCTTCTTTACGTAGCGTTCCAAGGACTCAAGTGCGGGCTTGCCCATGAGCACCATTCGCTCCTTGTCCCCCTTGCCCACGACTCGAAGTTCTCGATCTCCCAAATGCAGGTGATCCAAGTCCAACGCCACTATTTCGGCGACACGCAGGCCCGAAGCATAGAGGAGTTCCAAAATAGCTCGGTCCCTCAAGCCCCGAGGGGTAGTGGCATCAGCAACATTCAAGAGCCGTAAGACTTCATGCTGGGATAGGAAATCCGGGAGGCGTTTCTCCTGCTGCATCCTGCCGCCCTGAGCAGTGGGGTCCACTTCCAGAACGGCTTGTTCAACCAGGAACCGGAAAAAGGAGCGCAGCACGCTGTATTGCCGGACGACAGTACCTCTGGCATGCCCGCGAAGGCGGCCGTTGGAGTGTGGCCGTACCCTAGCCAGCCATGCCAGGTAGGAGCGGACAACCTCGCGGTCAACCAGCGCAGGATCAGAGATGTCGCGTCCGCCGAGAAACTCCACGAAAGGTTGGAGGTCGTTTGAGTAGTTGCGAACGGTATAAGGGGAGAGCCTGCGCACTCCCTGCAAGTATCGATGATATCGAGCCAGGAGTCCCGGAAGGTCCCCCGCTTCACCCACTTTACGCTTCCACAGCCGCTGGTTCTGGCTCTTCCTCCGACGTCTGAACCTCCGCCAAAGGGGCCTTGAAAGCGCAGTTGGTGCACTTGACCCCATTGCGGCCTGCCATGATCAGCAGCCCCTCACATTCAGGACAGGGCTCCGGAATGGGCTTCTGGTTGGCAGCGAAGGTGCACGTCGGGTAATTGGCGCAGCCGTAGAACAGAGCCTTGGTCTTTCTGGACCGCCGTTCTACTAGGTCGCCACCGCACTTGGGGCAGTCAACCCCCACCCGAATCAGATAGGGTCGAGTAGTCTTGCACTCGGGATAGCCGGTGCAGGCCAGGAACCGTCCATAGCGGCCTGACTTGATCTCCATGGGCTTGCCGCATGTCTCACAGATCTCATCGCTGGGGATGGAGATTCTAGGAATGCTTTGAGCAGCAGCAAGCGCCGCCTGGAAGGGTCCGTAGAACTCAGTAAGTACCGTGTCCCAGCCGCGATTGCCCTGAGCAACCTCGTCCAGGTTCTCTTCCATTTGCGCCGTAAACCCGGGGTCGACCAGATCGGCGAAGTTTTGCACCAACAGATCGTTGACGATCTCCCCAAGCTGCGTTGGCTCCAGATGGCCGTTCTTCCGGACGTAGTTACGGTCCTGAATCGTAGAAATAGTCGGCGCGTAGGTGCTGGGCCTACCGATGCCCAACTCCTCCAAGGATTTGACTAGGGACGCCTCTGTATAGTGAGGTGGTGGCTGAGTAAAGTGCTGATCTGGATTTAATTCTTGCAGATCAAGGGTGTCTCCCTGGTTCAGCACTGGCAGCGGTGCGCGGGCGGGGTCCTGCTCTTCACCAGCGTCCCGGCCTTCGATGTACACGGCGCGGTATCCGGGGAATTTGAGTACGGAACCGGTGGCCCTAAAGACATAGGTAGTCGCGGACCGGCCCGGCGCTTCAATGTCGGCGGAAGTGGAATCGTAGACAGCGTCAGCCATCTGACAGGCGACCATGCGCTTCCAGATGAGGTCGTAAAGACGGTACTGGTCTGAGGTCAGGTGTGACTTAATGGTCTCTGGGTCGCGACTCGCTGAGGTAGGCCGAATAGCCTCGTGAGCCTCTTGAGCGGCCTTGGCCTTTGTCTTGTAGATGCGGGATGTCTTGGGTACATATTCCTTTCCGTACCGCTGCCCGATGTATTGCCTCGCCTCTTGAATCGCGCTTTCTGACATATTGGTGGAGTCAGTCCTCATATACGTTATGAGGCCAACCTCTCCCTCAGCACCCACGCCAACCCCTTCATAGAGCTGTTGGGCAATCATCATGGTCTTCCTCACTGGGAAGCGAAGCTTCCGGCCCGCCTCTTGTTGCAGAGTGCTGGTGGTGAAGGGGCCTGCTGGTCGGCTCTTGGTCTCCTTTCGCCGGACCTCGGTGATGTCATAGGTTGCCCCTGCCAAGTCTCCAACGATGCCAGACGCTTCAGTCTCGTTGGATATGGTTAGCTTCTTCTTCTCGCCCTTCCGGCTGTGGAGGCTTGCCTTGAAAACAGCTGACTTTGCGCGAGAACCCTGTTTCGCCAACGTGGCATCGATGGACCAGTACTCCACCGCAACGAAGTCCCTAATGCTCCTGGCTCGCTCCACAATGATTCGCAGGGCAACAGACTGCACGCGCCCTGCGGATAGACCGGACCCCACCTTGCTCCACAGAAGAGGGCTGAGCTGGTACCCAAGCAGCCTATCCAGAATTCGACGGGCCTGCTGGGCATTGACCAAGTCCAGATCAAGTTCCCGGGGATGATCGAAGGCCTCTTTGATAGCTGCAGGGGTAATCTCGTGGAAGACGACCCGCCGCACGAGTTGATCCTTGAGATTAGCGGCCTGGAGCAGGTGCCAAGAAATGGCCTCGCCCTCCCGGTCAGGGTCAGTGGCAAGGTAAACGGTCTTGGCGTCCTTGAGCGCGGCCTTGAACTCCTTGATTACCTTTTTCTTTCCGGCTGGAATGACGTATGTGGGCTTGAACCCATCGTCAACCTCCACGCCCAGTTTGCTAGACGGTAGGTCGCGAACGTGACCCATTGATGCCATCACGATGTATTTCTTTCCTAGGAACCGTCCCACCGTCCGAGCTTTGGTCGGAGACTCCACAATAACCAACTCTTTTGCCATGCCTTTTCTTCTATCCGCCTTTTAAAAGTTGGGCGGCAGCCCAGGCCGCCTACCCGTTATCAACTGGAGCCATAGGTGGAAGCAGGCTCACGAATAACCACAAAGGAGCGACTGCCCACCTCTCTCACTATACCGCGCAATTCAAGTAACGTGAGCGCCGTGTTCACGCTGGACATCGGTAACCCTGAGTTCCGGGCGATATCGTCCACGTGAATTGGCTCATGAGATAGCAGCTTCAGAAGCTCGGTTTCAGTCTCGCTTGTACCTGTGAGCGCCAATCCTGGCAATTGCTGTTGGGCCTTCCCCTCCTCAGGGAGCCGCAACAGTTGTTGGCCAAGGACGGTGAAGTTGAGTTCCTGAAGGATCTCTTCAACCGACGTCACCAGCTTAGCACCCTCCTGTATCAGATGGTTGGTGCCCACGCTGGCCGGGGAGAAGATGCTACCCGGAACCGCAAAGACCTCACGGTCCTGCTCCAAAGCGTGACGCACTGTCCAAATCGTCCCGCTCTGCTTCGTGGCTTCAACCACCAAGGTCCCCAGGGATAACCCACTTAGGATGCGGTTTCGCCGGGGGAAGTTCTGAGCCACGGGCCTTGTGCCCAAAGGATACTCGCTGATCAGGGCGCCCCGTTCGGCTATTTCCTCAGAAAGCTTACGATGCTCGGAAGGGTAAACAAGATCTAGGCCGCTGGCGGTAACGGCTATTGTGCGGCCGTCCGCATCCAGCGACGCCCGATGGGCAATGGCGTCTATTCCCCTGGCAAGGCCGCTCACCACCGTCACGCCATTCCTAGCCAGGTCTTTGGAGAGGATCTCGGCCACTTCCCGGCCATACGTCGTAGCCTTGCGCGAACCCACGACCGTAACCGAATGGGCGTCTTGGGGCGTTATAGAACCAAGAACAAAGATAACGGGCGGCGGGTTGTAGATCTCTGCAAGCAAGGGCGGGTAAGTGGGGTCGTGCCAGGTGAGTGCGGTGACCCCTTTCCGTTCCAAAGCTTCCATCTCGCCATCTGGGTCAATCAGCGACCGCTTCGTTGCGATGGACTCGGATGCTTTCTGATCAAGGCCGGCTGCTCTCAGGTCCGAAACGGAGGCAGACCATGCAGCCCCAAGGGAATCAAAACGCGCTTCTATCAGCCGCATTCGCACGTGACCAATCTGCGGAACCCGTGCGAATGCTACCCAGAACTTCAGATCCGACGATTGGACATTCATGGACAGGGCTTGCGACTCCGTCGGTCGGTCAACGCGAAGCCAGGTCTCCAGTACTGCTCAGTGAATTTGTGGAGTGAGTGGCGGAGAGGGCGGGATTCGAACCCGCGAGAGGCTTTTGACCCCTACACGCTTTCCAGGCGTGCCTGTTCGGCCGCTCCAGCACCTCTCCGCGTGCCACTTCGCGCTCGCAAACTCCCCAAAGACGCACCGGTCACACCGGCGCCATCGGGGGTTCTTATATTGCTGGCGGAGAGGGTGGGATTCGAACCCACGGTCCAGTTTCCCGGACACCGCTTTTCGAGAGCGGCACCTTAAACCACTCGGCCACCTCTCCTAGCCAGCGTCTTGCGACGCCTCAACATAGTACAGCGCAATCCCTCTCTCAGGCTAGGGTCACGCAGGGACGATAGTCACAGGGGGCGTCATTCGAGGAAAACAAACCCAGGGGGATATCCGCCAATTTGCTCGCGCCGAACCCTTAGCTTGCCGGCTCAGCCGCAGGGCCACCGAGATCAACTTCGTCCTGGCCCTTGGCTGGAGAGGGAGGTTCGTGGCCTAGATCAGCCTCACGGGCCGCGTTCAGGGCGCAAATAGCTACTTCAATCTGGTCATCGTCCGGCTGGCGAGTAGTAAGGGCTTGAAGTGCCAGGCTGGGGTAGAGAAGGAACCGAACAATAGGATTCGTCCTGTGGAAGCCACTGAAACGAATAACCTCATAAGCGAATCCGGCGATGATCGGAATGAGAACGATCCTCGACGTGATCAGCCAGAACAGGCTTGGCCGGCCAAAGAATGTAAAGAAGACAATGGCAACGACGGCGACGACCAAGAGGAACGCAGTGCCGCAACGAGGGTGAGCAGTTGGGTATTTACGGATCTCTTCAATATTAAGCGGGTCTGACGCTTCATAGGCGTGGATGGTCATGTGCTCAGCGCCATGGTAGGCGAAGACCCTTTTTACATCCGGCATCATGCCTATGAGTTTGATATAACCGACAAAAATGACGAGCCGTAACACACCCTCACTTATGTTGACGAGAATGTGTGACTCGATCACGCGCTCCAAGGCCGAAGCGGCAAAGAGCGGAGCCACGAAGAAGATCGCTATGCCAAAGAAGAGGGATACAGCCACCATCCAGGCGATGCTGAAGCCAGATAGCTCCTCGCCCTCTTCTTCCCCGAGGGAAACGTTAGCGGAGTGAGTTAGAGCCCGTACGCCTAGGCCCAACGTCTCGATGAGGACGATGACGCCCCTGGCCAAGGGCAACTTGCGGAGGGAGCCGTTGTAGATGGCTCCGAGTGTCCAAGCGACGGTGGAAACCGTGCCATCTGGGCGGCGAACGGCGACCGAGGCAAACTTCTCGCCCCGGATCATCACCCCTTCTATAACGGCCTGACCGCCATAAGGAAAGCGCTTCTCAGCCACGGCTGCTCCCAATAAGGAATCGGGGCTTCAGTGGAAGCCCCGATTTCGGTGTCGAAGACTACTGTAGGTTGAACCGCCGCCTCATGCGCTCAACCCGTCCCTCTGTGTCGACGATGCGCTGCTCGCCGGTGAAGAAGGGGTGACACTTGCTGCAGAGTTCCACCTTCAACGCCTTCTTCGTGGAGCCGGTGGTGAAGGTGTTGCCGCAACCGCATACAACGACAGCGTCTTGGTAGTAAGTGGGATGGATGCTTGATTTCATAGTACATACCCCTCGTTGACGAATAAGGCGGGCCTGAGACCCGCCCTTCAACCGCTTAGATGCAGCAGACCCTAGCCTGGATACACGCTCACTCGCTTGCGCTGTCTGGTGGCGTGTTCAAACTTCACTTTGCCGTCCACAAGAGCGAAGAGGGTGAAGTCCCGCCCCAGACCCACGTTCGTGCCGGGGTGAATCCGGGTACCACGCTGCCTTACAATAATCGTGCCCGTACGCACGGCGTGACCGTCGTAACGCTTGACACCCAGGCGCTGCGAGTTGCTATCGCGCCCATTGCGGCTACTGCCCCCACCTTTCTTGTGTGCCATGATAGCTCCTAGAGAGGCAGGCTATTTCAGCCTGCGTGTATTTCTTTAATTCGGAGGGCAGTGTAAGGCTGGCGGTGGCCCGTTAGCTTGCGATACCGGTTCTTGTTCTTGTACTTAAGAACGTGGATCTTGTCTCGCTTACCTTGAGCTTCAACCTCTGTGACCACCCTAGCGCTATCCAGCAACGGAGAGCCAACCTGGATACCATCATCACCAGAAACCATGAGAACGTCCGTCAACTCCAAGGCTTCACCTGGGTTGACCTCAAGCTTTTCGACCTTGAGCAAGTCTCCAAGGCTTACCTTGTATTGCTTGCCTCCGGTCTTGACGATAGCGTAGTTGGGCATGGCTTTCTCCTGTCAGCCAGTGTATGGAATTCGTAGCTAGGTGTCAAGGAAGAAACGGGACTTCAAGAACGCTCATGTCCTGTAGTCTGATCGCATTTTCTGGGTCCAGTTCCCACCAAAATGGCAGGGCTGTAGCCAATCGAGGTCATCGTATTCCGCGCCCAGGAGGCCCGGCGCCGGGGTCGGCGCATCCTGAGCGTTCGTGAACACTATCCCAGGCAGCAAAGGTCTGTGAGGTGACTCCTAGCTCGGCTTTCCGCCGCCTAGATTTTGGTGGACGGGACACAACACACTCCAAAGACCGCATAGCTCAATTAGGCCCAGCGATAATCGCTCAAGGATGTAACGCACGCGCATTGGCAAAACAGTAGAAGAAGGAGGATAGGGGAAGCGAAGTGCCGAAAGACCTCATTCAGATGAGACGCCAGCCCTGTATGACTCGTCCAGCAGTTCCACGACATGGCAAACTCTGCCCGGCAGGTCGGCATTGTTCAGTGCCGTTTGCAATTGGATCAGGCAACCTGGATTGGCCGTTGCGACCACATCCGCGCCGGCCTCGGCCAGGTGGGCTGTCTTCCGCTTCATCAAACGCTGCGAGAACGCCTGCTGAGTGACAGAGTAGCTACCCGCCGCCCCGCAACAAACCGACGCTTCTTCCATCTCCACCAACTCGACACCCGGGATCGTCTTCAAGAGCTCGCGGGGCGCTTTGGTGATGCGCTGAGCGTGCGCCAGGTGACAGGGATCTTGATACGTTACGCGGGCCTTGATCTCGCCTAGGCCCTCTTGGAAGGGAAGCGTGACGAGGAACTCGTTGACGTCTTTGACCAAGGCCACGAAGCGCTCAGCTTTCTCAGCGTAGGGGGAGCCTTCTTCAATCAGAAGCGTGTATTCCTTCATCGTCGAGCCGCAGCCAGCGGAGTTGACGATGATGGCATCGGGTTCATAGGCCAAGAAGGCGTCGATGCTGCGTTTGGCCATAGCCCTGGCCTCATCCCGAACGCCGGCATGGGCGTTCAAGGCGCCGCAACACCCCTGCCCCATTGGTACCACAACGTCGTAGCCGTTGTGCTGAAGAACCCGGACGGTAGCGTTCATAGCGTCGGTGTAGATGAGGGGCATGATGCAGCCCGAAAGAAGGGCCACCCTACCCTTCCTTTCACCCAACGCCGGATAGACTGCCGAGGACGGACCGAATATCTCGGCAGGAATGGTCGGCTGGTTGTCGTGGAGCATGTCCACGTTGCCTGGCAGCAAGCGAAGTGCTTTGGACCGACTTACCAAGCTCTTCAGACCTGAGCGCTGGTAGATACGGGCAAGGCGAGCAAGCAAAACGAGCCTTCCCTGATGAGGAAGAAGCTGGCGAAAAGTGATCCAACGGAAGAGGCGCGTCGAAAAGGAGCCCGGCTGGCGGCGAAGCGCTTGTGTCCTGGTCAACTCCATCATGTGGCCGTAGGGAACGCCGGAGGGGCACGCTACCTCGCAGGCTCGGCATTCCAGACACAGCGACCAGTGCGAATTGACGGCCTCCGTGATTTTGACGCGCCCTTCATTGACAGCGCGCATGAGGTATATGCGGCCCCTCGGTGACTCTGTTTCCAGACCCGTTTCCAGGTAGGTGGGACAAACATTCAGGCAGAGGCCGCAATGAACGCATTTATAAAGGTCGTCCTCGCTTGGGGCCTCTGCGCCCATGAAGTCAGAGGCCGTTAGCATCCGTTCTTTCTGGGTCATATGCCCCCTACGAAACGGCCAGGGTTCAGCACTCCCGTGGGATCGAATTGCTGCTTCAGATTGCTCATGAGGGCCTGCCCGCCTCTGGCATCTCCCCAACTATCGACTAAGGCCCTTACGCCA
>Ga0114996_10004348_pt1 | contig 17091 bp, 11 predicted proteins | sample ArcticOcean_MG_C_4_FD_87039 | JGI IMG/M metagenome (GOLD analysis project Ga0114996, IMG submission 87039) | Marine microbial communities from western Arctic Ocean - ArcticOcean_MG_CB4_134 | ecosystem: Environmental > Aquatic > Marine > Oceanic | place: Arctic Ocean: Canada Basin | collected...
CCGCCGGATACGGAAAACCGTATGTCCGGTGGTGTGGGAGGGTGCCGGGGCGCAATCCCCGGCACCCGACCCGATCGTCGGGCGGCACGGGCCTTTGTTCGTGAAGCTCGGTCCCGCTGCGTTACAATCAGCGGATGCTCCGCGGCGTCCCGTTTCTGGTCTAAATCGCCCCTGAGTCGTGATCGTACGAGTGCTCGGAAAGCCAAGCTCCAGCCAGTCAATCGCCGAGTGAACCCAATTCACAATGAACCAGTTCACACGTTCTAACCCATCTGCCTGGGAGCAGCGCTGGCACCCCTTCCGCGAGGAGTGGATTCTCTATAACTCCGCGCGCGCACAGCGCCCCTGGTCGGGTGAAACCAAGCCTTTCGAGGAGAAACCCGGCCCGGCTTACGATCCAACGTGCTACCTGTGTCCGGGAAACGAAAGGATTGCGGGCCAAAATGCGGACTACCAGGGGGTCTACGTTTTCACGAATGACCTTCCGACGTTTGGCCCCAATGCGCCCGAAGCGACAGCCGGCGATGAACTCTACCGGGCTTGGCCCGCGCGCGGCACGGCGGAAGTCGTCTGCTACACGCACGATCACTCGAAGACGTTCGCGGACCTCTCGGCCGGCGAGACCCTGGCGGTGGTCCAAGTCTTGCGCGACCGCTATCAGCAATTGGCGCAGAGAGATGAGGTGAAGCAAGTCATCATCTTCGAGAACCGGGGGGCGGTCGTCGGCACGTCGAACCCTCATCCGCACGGCCAGATTTACGCCACGAATTTGGTCCTTGGTTTTATCGAGCGGGAGCGGGAAGCGGCACGGCGCTACTACCTCAAGACCGGAGAGTTTCTGGGCCAGGCGGTGGTTCGGCGCGAGGCGGCCTCCCAGCGCGTGATTTGCGAGACCGATGAATTTCTGGCCTGCGTGCCGTGGTTCTCCCGCTATGCTTACGAGGTTATGATCCTGCCCAAGAAGCAAGTCGCCAGCCTTGGGGAGCTGTCCGAGCAACAAGCCGCTGACTTAGCGGCCACGATGAGGGAGGTCTGCATCCGCTACGACAATCTGTGGAATATGCCCATGCCTTATGTCATGGCCATCCATCAGGCCCCGACCGACGGGCAAATTAATTCCATGTTTCCGTTCCATGTCGAGTACCATCCGCCGCTGCGTAGTCCGGATACGATGAAGTACCTGGCGGGCTCCGAGATTGGTGGCGGGCTGATGGCCAACGAATCGAATCCCGATGAAAAGGCTGCCGAGCTCAAAGCGGTTTCTTCGCGACTGTTTCGGGACGAGGGCTAGCAGCCCGTTGTGAAAATCGGAGGACGCGAAAAGAGGGGACAGCCAGCCAATTTCCTTTCGATCAACTGCCGAGTTTTGAATGGACTCGGAAGAGCGGAAATGGGTGGCAGTCCCCCATTTTCGCTCCGGAAGAAGGCTAGCGACGGGAAGCGGCGCGAGCAACACCGCATGGGAGAGCAAATGGGGGACCGACTGGGAGGCCGATGAAACGAAGCGCGATTGCCGAGGTTCCGGGGCGGCTGGACTTCATGGGCGGGGTGGCTGACTACAGCGGCTCGCTGGTGCTGCAGATGCCGATTCGAGCGACTACTCGCGTGGGGGTCTCGCGTATCGACGAGAAATCTTTGCGCCTCGGCAGTGGCGGTCACGGGGCTTGGGCAACGCCATCCGCGCCCTTTTGCGCTTTGCTTGATTCGGCGGCTGACGAAGCGGCCGCGCGGGGTTTCCTGCAAGATCGCGAAGCGCCGCCGTGGGCGCTTTATTTGCTGGGATGTCTGTGGGTCTTCTGCCGCGCCAAGGGTTGGCGTCCCCCGGCGGGATTGTCGTTTGAAGTTCAGTCCCCGGTGCCGGAGGGGATGGGCGTGGCCAGCAGCGCGGCATTGGAGGTGGCGACGCTGCGCGCGCTGGGCCGTCTGGCGGGAGCCAAGTTTGAAGGCACCGAGCTGGCCCGCCTGGGTCAGCAAGCCGAGAACCAGATCGTGGGCGCTCCCTGTGGCCTGATGGATCAGCTTGCGGCCGATCACGGCAGAGCGGGCAGTTTGCTGCCGATCGTGTGCCGGCCCGATATTCTCCGCAAGCCCATCCCGCTTCCGCCAGGATTTGTGGTTATTGGCTGGGCCAGCGGAGTCAAGCATGCGGTCGCGGCTTCGCCCTATGCGACGGCCCGCACGGCGACCTTCATGGGAAAACGAATCTTCGAAGAGAAGACGGGACGGTCGTGGCGGCATGCCGCCGAGATCACTCCGTCGCATTTCCATAAGCTTGCGCCCGCGGTGTTGCCCGAGTCGATCAGCGGCCGCTGGTTCACAAAGCGCTACGGGGCGACGGCCGATCCGCTGGTGGTCGTCTCGGCGAAGCAGACATACAATGTGCGTTCCGCGCTGCGGTTTCCGATTGAAGAAAACTTTCGCTGCGGGCTGGCGGAATCCCTATTTCGAGGCGGCGGCGAACGTCTCGAAGACCGTATGCGGCAGGCCGGAGAATTGATGCTACAATCGCACGCGGGGTATGGCGCTCTGGGACTCGGGTCCCCGGAAACCGACCAGATGATCGACGCGCTGAACACGCTGGGTCCCGAGCAGGGCATCTACGGCGGAAGAAGCAGTGGTGGCGGGAGCGGGGGAACGGTCGTGGTCCTGCTGAAAAAAAATGCCCGCGGCAAGCTTGCAAGACTGGCAAAAGAGGTAAAGTTTAACGACAGACCCGCGCCATTGATTGACGGCTGATGATTGACGGCTGATGATTGACGGCTGATGAACGGCGGCCAGTGAACGGCGGATAGCGCCGTGCGGTGGAATTTTGAGGACGCGAAAAAAGGGGACAGCCAGCCCAACTCCTTTCGATGAGACGATGGTTTTCGATTGGGTTAGCAAGAACGGAAATGGGTGGCAGGAAGGTGTGAAAAAATGCTGGGGACAGCCAGCCGCGGCCCATGTCGTCATTGCTAAACAGGGAGTTAGGAATGGCCGCTTGTGGCAGTCCCCGATTTTTTCACACCTTCCAGTCCCCATTTTTCGCCCAGGCGCGACAGGCCGCCGAGCCGTGTGACTCCGGTCGTGTAAATTCGACAGGATAGGCCAGAGACAAGGGGAAACATGAATGAATCGATGAATGCAACCGAATGGGCCTTTGCTGACTCGTTCACTCTGGGCCTATTTTTTATTGCCATGATCGCCCTGGTGGTCTGGGTGATGAGGATGAAGGAGGAGACCACCAGCGATTACTTCCTGGCCGGTCGTGATGCCGGCTGGCTGGCGATCGGGGCCTCAATTTTTGCGTCCAATATCGGCTCCGAGCATGTGGTTGGATTGGCCGGCGCCGGCGCTTCAACCGGCATGGCCATGGCTCACTGGGAGATGCATGCCTGGCTCATCCTGGTGCTCGGCTGGGTGTTCGTGCCGTTCTACTCGCGCAGCATGGTTTACACCATGCCGGAGTTTCTGGAGCGCCGTTTTTCCCCAGGAGCGCGTTCGTTTCTTTCGATCATTTCGCTTGTCAGTTATGTGCTGACCAAGGTGGCGGTCACGGTCTACGCGGGGGGAATCGTTTTCAAACAGGTGCTCGGCATCGAGAGCTGGATGGGCATCGATTTCTTCTGGATCGGCGCGATTGGCTTAGTGATTGCGACGGGCATCTATACCGTCGTTGGCGGCATGAAGTCGGTGCTCTATACGTCACTGCTTCAAACGCCTGTCCTGCTGATTGGGTCAATCATGATTCTGATTGCCGGGCTTTCAAAGCTCGGCGGCTGGGGTGAGCTGGAGAGAATTGCAGGCGAGGCCACGACGCCTCTGGGTGATTCGATGCTGGCGCTGATCCGTTCACCGGACGACCCGACGTTTCCGTGGACAGGTGTCTTGTTCGCGTCCCCGATTATCGGGTTCTGGTATTGGTGCACGGACCAATACATTGTGCAGCGGGTGCTCTCGGGCCGCAACCAAAAAGAGGCGCGCCGCGGTACGATTTTTGGCGGCTATTTGAAGCTGACCCCGGTTTTTATCTTTCTCGTGCCCGGACTGATTGCTTTCGCGCTGAACCAGAAAGGTCTGATGCAGTTGGATAACCCTGATGCCGCCTTCCCCACGCTGGTCTCGACGCTGTTGCCCGCGGGAATGAAAGGCATTGTGGTTGGCGGGCTGGTCGCGGCGCTGATGAGTTCGCTGGCGTCGCTATTTAACTCTTCGGCGATGCTGTTCACGGTGGACTTCTACAAGAAATATCGTCCCGAGGCCAGCGAGAAACGTTTGGTCTATGTGGGCCGCGTGGCAACCGGCGTTGTGGTCGTTCTCGGCGTCTTGTGGATCCCGGTGATGAGAGGCATGGGGCAGGTGCTCTACGTCTATTTGCAGGACGTGCAGTCGCTGCTGGCCCCGGGCATCGCGGCGGTCTTCCTCCTAGGCGTTTTTTGGCGGGGAGCGACAGCCGCCGGCGGCATGGCCGGAATGGTGTTTGGATTCGTTTTCGGCATGCTGAGGCTCGGCTTCCGGGTGGCGGAAGGCAGCATGGATTCCAGCGGCACGTTATACCAACTGATTTTGGCGCCCAACTGGCTGCACTATTCCATGGCGCTGTTTGCGGCGTCGTTGGCGGTGATTTGGGCCGTGAGTTCGTTCACGACCAAGCCCACGCCGGAGATGCTGCAGGGTTTGACCTACGGTTACGCGACGCCTGAACAGGTCGCCGAAACCCGTTCGAGCTGGAATCAATGGGACGTGATTCACAGCGGGCTCATCCTCGCGATCATCGTCGTTTTCTATATCTATTTTTGGTAGTGAGGGCGCGGCGCACCGCGCGGCGCACACTTTGGCCACCGGCTGCAAGGCCGCCGCGCTAGGATAGGCAGGCAAGACCGGCTTGCGATCATTTGATGGCAAGCAGTTATGGAGCTGAAACATGCATTCAGGTATCACCCAAGTCAATTCGCAGAAATATTCCATTCGGACTTTCGCGATCGGCGCGTGTATTCTATCGCTGGCCTGTTCGAGCCCGGAGCCTGCCGCCCAACAGCAACCGGCTAGCTCTCACAGCGTCACCGACGCGGCTTTCGGCTCCACCGCAAGCGGGGAGGACGTCCGGCTTTACACCCTGACGAACAGCAAGGGCGAGGAAGCCAAGATCACCAACTACGGCGGCATCATTGTGTCGCTCGAAGTTCCCGACCGTGAGGGCAATTTGGGCGACGTCATGCTGGGGTACGACAGTGTCGACGACTACATCAAGGACACGCCTTATTTCGGCGCCCTGATCGGCCGCTATGGCAATCGCATCGCGAAAGGAAAGTTCACTTTGGATGGCAACGCCTACGAGCTTGCCGTCAACGACGGACCCAATGCCCTGCACGGCGGCCTCAAGGGATTCGACAAAGTGGTCTGGAGCGCCGAACCGCTGGCCGGCGAAGAGAGCGCCGGACTCGTGCTCAGCTACGTCAGCCAAGATGGCGAAGAGGGCTATCCGGGAACGCTGAGCGTGAAGGTGACCTATCGCTGGACAAACGATTCTGAAATACGGATCGACTACGAGGCGACGACGGACAAACCGACGGTCCTCAATCTCACCAATCACGCTTACTTCAATCTCAAGGACGGCGGAGCAAGCTCGATTCTTGACCACGCGCTCATGATTCAAGCGGATGGCTTTACCCCGATCGACGAAACCCTGATTCCGACGGGTGAGATTCGGCCCGTCGAGGGGACGCCGTTTGATTTCCGCCAAGCCACCGCCATCGGCGCGCGCATCGGTGACGACAACGAACAACTGAAATTCGGGCTGGGCTATGACCACAACTTCGTGCTCAACCGGACCGGTGACGGGCTGGTGCTGGCCGCACGGGTCAGCGAACCGACAACCGGACGGGTGCTCGAAGCGCTGACGACAGAGCCTGGAATTCAGCTATACACGGGCAACTTCCTCGACGGCCATCTTGTCGGAAAAGGCGGCACGGCCTATGCTCACCGCTCGGCCTTTTGCCTGGAAACTCAGCACTTTCCCAACTCACCGAACCAGCCCGATTTCCCTTCGACCGCACTGCTTCCGGGCGAGACCTACCGTACGACGACCGTGTATCGATTCACGGCGATGTAGGACGGCGGATGCCTCCGGGGTAGCGCTAGTTTCGCGGCCGTCGAAATTGGTATGAGCGTTACGTCGGCCCGGAGGCCGACGCGGCCCGCCGGGAGGCGCGCGCCACCTGGCGCCATGCCAGTTAGTGAGAAATTTGCGTAGCGGTTGACATCTGTTGGCTACGCAGCTTACTCTCAGCAGGTCGCCTCTTAAGGCGCGTTGGAGTTTTTGATGGAATCAACGTCTTCTTTGTATGCACTGATAGCAATCCTGCCGATTCTGGCCGTGATGTTTTTTTTGGTCGTGCTGCGGTGGCCGGCCACTCGCGCCATGCCAGTCGCCTACGTCATGACTTTGACGTTCGCGCTGTGGTTCTGGAAAGTCCCTTTCATTCACACCATGGCCGCGTCGCTGCGCGGGGTTGTGATTGCCTTGACGCTGCTGTGGATTATTTTCGGCGCGATCATTTTGCTATTCACGCTTCGTGAAAGCGGCGCGGTGGCGACAATCCGGCGCGGATTCATGGACGTCTCAAAAGACCGCCGCGTTCAGATTATCATCGTCGCCTGGTTGTTCGGATCCTTCATTGAAGGGGCGGCGGGCTTTGGGACGCCCGCTGCCGTCGCGGGACCGCTTCTTCTGGCGCTGGGATTCCCGGCTCTGGCGGCGGTCATGACGACACTCATCATCCAAAGCACGCCGGTGAGCTTTGGCGCCGTCGGGACGCCGATTCTGGTCGGCATGGCGGAATCGTTGAATGTGCCTCAGGTAGAGAGTGCGATCGCGGAAGCGGGGATGACTTATCCAGAATTCATCGCTCAGATCGGCGTGTATACGGCTGTTCCGCACGCTGTGGTCGGTACATTTATTCCGTTGATCATCTGCGGCATGTTGACGAAATTCTTCGGGACCAAGCGATCGTTCCGGGAAGGTCTGGGAATCTGGAAGTTCGCGTTGCTCGGCGGCGTGTGCTTTACGGTTCCGTATGTATGCTTCGCCATCTTCCTTGGACCGGAATTTCCCTCGCTGATCGGCGGATTAATCGGGCTGGCTCTGGTCGTCACGGCGGCACGCAAGAAGATCTTCCTGAAGGACCAAGAACCTTGGGACTTTCCTCCCGAAGACCAGTGGGAGCCTGACTGGAAAGGCGTGATCGACGCCGACGTGGGCGCCGAGCGGCCCCACATGACCCTGCTGCGTGCCTGGTCTCCCTATGTGATCGTGGCCACTTTGCTGGTTGTGACACGCGTTCCGGCTCTGGGAATCAAGCAGATACTGACCTCGGTATCGTTGGTCTGGTCGAACATTCTCGGCACTTCGCTTTCCCAAGGCGTGCAACCGCTGTATGTGCCGGGCACCATCTTCATGACAGTTGCTCTGATCACAGTCCTTCTGCACCGCATGACCGGAGCGGAAGTCAAGAAAGCCTGGTCGGATTCGGCGCGCATGCTGGCGGGTCCGGCGGTGGCATTGATCTTTGCCGTGGCGCTGGTGCGGATTTTTATTGACTCTGACACGAACGTATCCGGTCTGGCCAGCATGCCGCTAGTGCTGGCGGAATTTGTCGCCTACATCGCCGGCGGGACCTGGCCCTTCTTTGCTCCGATCATCGGGGCGCTGGGAGCTTTCGTGGCCGGCAGCAATACGGTCAGCGACCTGATGTTCAGTTTGTTCCAATATGGAGTCGCCGACCGCATCGGTGTGCCTCATTTGGTGATCTTGGGGATGCAGGCGCTAGGCGGAGCCGCCGGGAACATGATCACGGTTCACAACGTCGTGGCGGCAAGCGCGACGGTGGGCTTGGTGGGCCGGGAGGGGTTGCTGATCCGGCGCACGATTCTGCCGATGATGTATTACGTGGTTTTCGCGGGGCTGTTGGGGCTGTTGTTTGCTTACGTGTTGGTTCCGGATGCTTTCTAGGCGCGGAAGGCGAACGATTGTGGGTAGATTGCCACAAGAACGTGGCCCCGTTTGGCACGGGACTCCGCGTTCCACAGTAGGGTGCGGTTTGCCGCCCTCATTTCGCTCATGCCAACTATACCGAAACGCGTAGCCGACCGGCTCACGGTCGGCCTCCGAAAGTATCAGAAGATCTTTGCGTCAGCTCACGACCGCGACGTCAACGAGTCCGACACAGTAGTGATCATTGCCGACTTTCTTAGTGAGGTCCTGGGCTTTGACAAATATACCGAGATCACAACGGAATTTGCGATCCGCGGCACTTATTGCGACCTAGCGATCAAAATCGGCGGCACCGTTCAGTACCTCGTCGAAGCGAAAGCCATCGGCGTTTCTTTGAAGGAAGCCCATCTCAGACAGGCAATCTCCTACGCATCGAACCACGGTGTCGAGTGGGTCATATTGACGAATGGGATCAACTGGCAGGTCCACCGGCTGCGTTTCGAGCAGCCAATTTCCACAGACCTCGTCTTTGCGCTCAACATTCGTGAGGCGGGACCGCGTGACGGCGACGTGCTGGAGCGACTGTTTCTGCTGACCAAGGAGGGTATAGGAAAGTCCGCGATTGAGGAGTTCCACGAGCGGAAGGATGCGTGCAGCCCATTCTTGGTTGGAGCGGTCTTGCAGAGCGATCAAGTGTTGGGGGTACTGCGTCGCGAGCTGAAGCGCGTTTCCCCAAAGGCAAGGATCGAGGTCGATGAACTCCGTTCTGTCCTGAAAGAAGAAGTTTTGAAACGCGATGTAGTGGAAGGCGACGAAGCCGGATCCGCAAAGTCCCGCCTAAAACGCGCAGCTTCAAGAACACTGAGAAAGGGTTCACGAGCGAGCAAGCTGGAGGATTCAGGCGAGCCGAAGGCTGTGGAGGGCGATGGTGGTGAAGGCGGCGGCCCTCAAAAAGCGACTTCTGATTTTGCATAACCCGGACGACCATCTTGCAAGAGCCGAAAGTCCGATGAGCTCTTGAGGCTGGACCGCACCCTTGCGGGTGCGGCTCTGTTTGAGATGCTCGATGCCGCTTGCTAAGTCGGCGAATTAGCTGCCTGATTCCCACACGAGCCCAACGCGCACTAGCCTGGGGCCCCCGATCGTTGGCGTCGGCGAGAATCCTACCAGAAAGGTGCGATTGAAAGCGTTCTCGATCGCCAGTACACCCGAAATTCCGTGGGCCAGCCGCCGCTTTGCCATGAACTGAACGGTCGCGTAGCCGGGCAGAATAAAGAGATTGAGATCGTCTTCAAACTGCAGGGCCGAGGAGCGAATTCCGGCGCTCAGCAGGGTTTTCTCAGCGGAATAGAGAATCTGGAACGAGCCCTGGTGGCGGGCAGTTTGAGGCATCCAAACGGAGTTGAGCTGCGAATCAACGTAGAGGTAAGCGCCCTCAAAGCGCACCCGGCGCACGGTTTTTTGCAGCTCGAATTCCACCCCCCGGCCCACGGCTCGGCCGAGGTTACTGCGCTGCCTGACGGGCAGCGCGCCGAGGCTGAGAGTGAGGTTTCCGATCAGGTCCTCGATCTCTTGGTAGAAAGCGGTCGTTCGGAGCAGCACGCTCGGCAGGTGCCAGTCAAAGCCCGCGTCGAAGCCCACCATCCGTTCCGGTATTAGACCGTTATTGCCGAGAGTCGTGGTGTTGCCGACGCGAAATTGCCGGAAAAACTCGTTCAGCGTAGGAGAGCGAAAGGAGCGGTAGGCCGACGCCCGCCAGCGCCGCGGGCCTTCCGAGAACGCGACGCCGCCCCGCGGGCTCCAGAAGTCGTTGCCGCGATCACTGAAGTCGTGGCGCAGCCCCCCGTAGACGCGGGTGCGCGGCCCGACGGCGAAATCTGTTTGAACGAAGGTCCCCTGCTGCCATAGCCGCCCGCCGGGACGGCGAATGAATCCCGTAGAGGTAACAGTGTCGCGGCTGGTTCCTTCCGAGCGATGCGTATCGGCGCCGAGGATGAGGTTGACGCTCTTCCAGCCGCGGTTCCAGACAACCGAGCCTCCCGTATCTTCGGCCACGACCCGCTGCAAAAGCGTCACTCGTTCAAAGCTGCGGGTACCGTTCACGAACGAAAACGTGCCGCGGAGCACGCCGCGTGAATGATAGGCCGTAGCCGCTAGCCCGCCGCGCTGAAAGTGCCCACCGGTCGTGCCGAGCGAGCTGGAGTTTTCTCGGAAACGCGTTCCATTGATGCGCTGCTCGGCGACGGCGTTCGTCTTGAACGTGACGCGGTTCTTGTCGCCGAAGTAGTCGAGGCGCAAATCGCCCACGAGAAAATCAACGCCGGCTTTGCGGTCGGTGGAGCCGCGCAGATGTTCTTCAACAACGTAGTAGCCTTCCGAGCGAAGTCCGCGAGCGAACGCCGACACTCCGAACTTGCCGAAAAGGTTCGAGTAGCCACCGCGGGTCTCCGCGATGCCGGCGCTGCCCCCCTCGGCCGCAATCCACATGCGGCGGGCATCCGGGATACGCGTAAACATCGATACTGCTCCGCCCATGGCACGGTCGCCGTAGGCGCTCGTGGATGCGCCTCGCGAAACCTCGACCACTTCGAGGGCGTCGGGATTCACGCGCGACCAGTAGACCCAGCCGCCGAAGGGGTCGTTGAGCGGCAGACCGTCATAGAGAACCAGGGTGCGGCCGGCGGCGCTGCTTCCGATGCCGCGCAGCGAGATTCCTTGCGTGGTCGGATGAGCAACCAAACTCGACGCGCGCCGAAACAGCGTGAACCCCGGAATGTCCCGCAAGCGGTCGTCGATGTTGACGCCTGGGCGGCTTTCGAGCATCTCCGCCTCAAAGGCCGTTACGTAACTCGGCGAGGGCGCCTCGACAGTTTCGCGGACAGTGATTGAGGTTCGCACCGGCTCGATCTCAAGATCGGGTTGCTGGCCAGGGGCGAGGCCAGGGGCCAACAGCGCGAATAGTGTTAGGGCAAGAAAAAACATCTTAGTGAGAGGGTGGCGGCGGCACATCGGTTGAAGTTCGCGAGTCCATGGACTCTCGCGTCTCAACTGACGATTGTAGCGCGGCGGGCCGGCGAGCAGATTCTCCGCCGAAGACCGCCCGCATCGGATCGCTCTTTTTTTCGACGAGCCCGGCGGCGGCAGGCGCTGAAGGGTCCTGGGCGGGGCGGGGCTGCACCGTGCTTAAGTAGCGAAGAACCTGAAACACCGCCAAGGGATTTCCGGCGGTGGAGATCGACAGATCGCCGGAATCAAAACGAATCTCGGCGCGCCGCTCGTAAAGCCGCCAGAGGAGGGCCGCGCACTCTTGAACGGCGCGCTCGAAGTGACCCGGATCATCCGCGTCGCCTACTGTCGAATCGAACACGATTTGCGCACGCAGGTGATCGTCCCTGGTGAACTCCTTGACGAGCAGTTGTCCAGAACGAGCCGTCGCTTTCCAGTTGACCAGGCGAGCGCTGTCCCCGGGCACGGCGGGCCGAATCCGGTAAAGGTCCTGGCTTTCTCCATGCCTCGGACTGGCGTGCTCGGCGACCAGGCGATTCAAGATTTCTTCCACGGCCGGTGAACCCTCGACAGATGGGTAGACGGTGATCTCACGCGCCGGCTGGAGGCGCGCCAGCCTCTCGACAAAACTGAAGGGGAACTTTGTGCGCAACCAGAAGGCCTCGTTCTGAAATCGTCCGCGAATGGGGAAGGCGCCCTGCACTTGAGTCGAGATCGACTGACCGCCGGTGATCATCGGGCAGTAGATCGGATCGACGGCTAAGCGCGACAGCGGTTCAGGACGGGTCGAGTCTTTGCGGCGACGCAGCCAGCCGCGTCGCCGGGAGCGCCGCGATTCCGGTGCAATGGAAATCCAAATGGAAAAAGAAGGCAGCAGGTGTTTCAGATTCTTCAATGTGACGCGCAGGCTCAGCGGTTGTTGGGCGAAGATGTGGTCGGGCAGGCGCACGTCGAGCTGCAGCCCGGATAGCACCAGCCGCGAGACAAAGCCCGCCAACAGCATTGCAGCCAGCAGGCAACTGAAGAGGAGATACAAGAGGTTGTTCCCTGAGAGCGCCGCGGCGCTCGCGACAACGATGACCACTAAAGAGTAAAAGAGCCCTTCGCGCGTGAGACGATAGCCCCAGGGAAGATAAGACCGGCGGTCAAGAATCCATTGGGTGACGGGGGGATACGAAAGATAAACAACGTAGGAGCAGATGCCCAGTGAAATTATGCAGACGGCGATACTGAGCGCTATCTGCCCCTGGCGATACGCTTGCAGGGCTCCCAGCGCGAGCAAGACAGCGCACAGCAAGAACACTGACGCCTTCCACAGAGCGGGCTTGGTAATGTTTGAGGCCACGAGCCAGGGTCCTTTTCTATTCTGCCCTTTCTATTCTCAATGATTCATTTGGTGGTCCGCTGGCCGGGTTCCTTGCATCGATTGATGTCGGCGCCGCTGAGTCATTGTCCCCGCGCTAGAGGGAGTTCGACGGGAGGTTCGAGCTTGTTTCGCTGCACTGTCTTTTCCCCGCGCCTATCAGGTGCGGTAAAGTCAAATGGAATGAGAACTACCCTTTTGCTCCTGCTGTTCGCGGTGACTGCTTTCGGGCAGCCGGCCGCCAAGAAGCCGTTCGACGTATGGGCCCTGCATCGTCTGGTCCGCATATCGGACGCGCAACTCTCCCCCGACGGCTCGACCGTTGCCTTCGTGGGCGCTAGGGTCTCTCTGTCGAGCAACAGCACCGAGAAGCAGATCTACGTCGTTCCTCGCGCTGGGGGAGTGCAGGACCGGCTGACCTTCGATGGCAAATCAAATACGCGGCCTCGCTGGTCTCCAGACTCGACGCGGATCGCTTACCTATCGGAGAGGGGCGGGTCTTCACAGATCTGGATCATGGACGCCGACGGCAGCCGCTCCCGCCAGATTACGGATCTCGCGACCGAAGCCTCGGGCCTGCTTTTCTCGCCCAACGGGCAGCATTTGGTATTCACCAGCCGCGTCTTCCCGGACTGCGGCGGTGACGACGATTGCAACCGCGAGCTGCTGGCGCAGCGCAAAGAAGGCCCTCTCCAGGCACGGCTCTACGAAGGACTGCTCTACCGCCATTGGGATCAATGGGGCGACGATCGGCGCAGCCATCTCTTTATCGTCAATCTTGAGGAGGGGGAACCGCGAGACTTGACCCCTGGCCGCCATGACGTCCCGCCTTTTTCTTTGGGCGGACCTGACGGCTACGACCTCTCGCCCGACGGATTCGAAGTTTGCTTCACGATGAACACGAGCGACGACCCGGCTCTGAGCACCAACAGCGACCTCTACGTGGTCCCAACCGAGGGAGGGGAAGCGGTGGTGATTACGTCCAATCCGGCCGCCGACGCTTCTCCGGTCTACTCCCCCGACGGACGCTTCATCGCTTACCGTGCTCAGGCGCGTCCAGGGTACGAAAGTGACCGCGTGCGCTTGATGGTCTACAACCGCAACACCGGCGATGTGGCCAGCTTGACCGAAACGCTCGATCGCTGGGTTTCGAGCATTAGCTGGTCTCCCGACTCGTCGCGGCTATTCTTCACGGCCGAAGATCGCGGCCGCGAGCCGATTTTCATGGTGCCGGTCGAAGGCGGTGGCACGCGCATGGCTGTGTTTGGCGACGCCCATCACGGGGATGTGCAGCTCACTCCCGACGGCAAGTCAGTGATTTACACCGGCAACAGCGGCTCCCATCCCGTCGAAATATTTCGCGGCTCCTCCTCGGGCGGGCCGCCGGAGCAATTGACGCATCTCAATGACGAGGTCTTGTCAGAGTACGAGTCCACGCCGTTCGAAGAGGTGACGTACGAAAGCTCGGATGGAGCGAGCATCGGCGGGTTTTTGGTCAAGCCCGCGAACTTTGATTTCGAGCGCAAGTATCCGCTTCTGCTCTTGATTCACGGAGGGCCGCAAGGGGCATGGGGGGAGAGCTGGAGCTATCGCTGGAATCCGCAGGTTTTCGCCGGAGCGGGTTTTGTGGTCTTCATGCCGAATCCGAGGGGTTCCACCGGTTACGGCCAGGCGCTGACCGACGCGATCCGGGGTGATTGGGGCGGCATGGTTTACGAAGACATCATGGCGGGCGTTGATTACGTGCTGCGGCGGCCCTATATCAACAAAGACCAGTTGGTCGCCGCCGGTGGTTCCTATGGCGGCTACATGGTCAACTGGATGCTCGGGCACACCGACCGCTTTCAGGCCTTCGTCTCACACGCGGGTGTCTACGATCTGCGAAGCATGTTTGGGGCCACCGAAGAGCTTTGGTTTCCCATGTGGGAGTTTCGCGGAGCTCCCTGGGAAAACCAGCAGATGTATGAGCAATGGTCTCCCAGCACGTTTGTGAAGGACTTCAGGACGCCGACCTTGGTTATCCACGGACAGAAAGATTACCGCGTACCTGTTACGCAGGGTATGCAGTTATTCACGGCGCTGCAGTTGCGCAAGACGCCGTCGCAGTTCCTCTATTTCCCGGACGAAGGTCATTGGATCCTCAAGCCGCGCAATAGTATTCACTGGCATGAAACCGTGATCGACTGGCTGAAACGCTGGGTCGATCGGTCCTATCGCAAGCCGAGCAGGGAAGCGGCGGAACCGGCGGCTGATGGGCAAGCTGGCGTGCCATAGCAATCCGTTGTGGAATGTCGTGTGGGCGAAATGGGGGACTGGAAGGTGTGAAAAAATCGGGGACTGCCACAAGCGGCCATTTCTAAGTCCCTGTTTATCAGTGATGCCATTGGCCGCGGTTGGCTGTCCCAAGCATTTTTTCACACCTTCCTGCCATCCGATGGTCGCTCGTCGAATCCCTGTCCCGGCACTCGAGCAGCCTGAGAATCGGAGGCTTCGAGCGGCTTCCCCTTTTTTCGCCTCTGAGAAAGGTTTGCAATGATCGTACGAAATGCAGTCTCGAAAGCAGCATTCAACCCGGACAAGATGGGCAAAGTATCGCTGGCGATGACCGAGAATCTATTTGCCGGCTTGAACACATTCGAGGCGGGCCAAGAGCATAAGCTGCACACGCACCAGGGGCAGGACAAGATTTACTTCGTTCTGCGGGGCGCCGGAGAAGTGGCGGTTGGAGAAGAACAAGCCCGAATTGAAGAAGGTGACCTGGTCGTGGCTGAAGCCGGAGAAGAGCACGCGCTACGCAACCCTGGACCGGGGCGCCTCGTCGTGATGGTGCTGATGGCGCCCCCTCCGAAACCGAAGGCAGGGTGATTTCACCGAGCCGGTCAACCCGAGTTAGCCCACCGTCTCCGCGGCTGAATTCTCGGCGGCGCCTGATTTCTCGCTCCACACGTCAGTGTGAAGCTCTTCCAGACGGTGCTCGGCGGCATCGCGAACATAGCGGTACTTCTCATTCTTCGCAATGTCTTGGAGGACCGTCTCGTCGGAAACCAGCTTGACGGCCTTGCGGCGGATCTCTTCGTCAATGGAGTTCCGCGCTAAATAGGCGTAGGTCTGCTGGGCGGCGAATTTTTCACGGATCACATCGAACACCCTGTGACGCACAAACCATTCGCGGTCGCCCGCGGCCATTTGCGTGAGGGTACTGGGATCCTCAAGTTGCTGTGCCGCGGCGATGCGCACATCGGGATCGCTGTTCTTCCACTTGGGTCTAAATAGATCGAAGATTGCCATATGTTCATCCCCTCACTGCACGGTTGCCTTGTTGGACCAGCCGAAGCGGCCGTTGTCGCTGAAAGGTGGGGAGGGGTCTGCCCGCATTTCTAAACAGTCCCTGTTGCTTTGATTGTAGACTTCTCGGGGCCTAATGTGCAAAACTTTGACGGTCCGTGGCAAGCTATCCCACCTGCCGCGGGATCGGCACGGACCTCTCACGGACCTTTCCATTGATCTGGCAACTATAAATTTGATATGGCAACTGTAAATTCCAGCGCTTTGACCCGGCGCAAGTTCATGAAACAGAGCGCTGCCGGGGCCTCCGCCGCGATAGGCGCTTTGTCGGGAGCGGGCTGCGGCGAGTCCGATCCGGCTTCTTCCGAGGCGCGGCGGCCCAATATTCTCTTCCTGCTCAGCGACGATCAGCGCTGGGACATGGTGGGCTGCGCCGGCAACCCCATCATCCAGACACCGAACATGGACAAGCTGGCCCAGCAAGGGGTTCTGTTTCGCCGAAACTTCGTGACGACCTCGATCTGCGCGGTTTCGCGTGCATCGTTCCTCACGGGGCTCTATGCTCGCTGCCACGGGATTCACGGTTTCGGCGTTTCCCTGAGCGACGAGCAGCATGCCGCAAGCTACCCCGGCATGCTGCGTGCAGCGGGCTATCGCACGGGCTTCATCGGCAAGTACGGCGTCGGTCGCGCGATGCCCGATGACAAGTTTGATTTCTCGCGCGGATTTGCGGGCCAGGGTCGCTACCTCGACAAGGACGACCCGTCGAGCCGTCCCCACCTGACCACGATCATGGGCGATCAAGCCCAGGAATTTCTGGAAAGCTCGAGCGGTGAGCAGCCGTTTTGCCTCTCGGTCAGCTTTAAAGCACCGCACGTCCAAGACGGCGAGGCGCCCTATTTCATCAGCGACCCTGCCTACGACGAGCTCTACGCGGACGTGACGATTCCACCCTTCCACAAGAACGACCCGGCCTATTATGACCAACTGCCTGGCTTTCTCAAGGACGGCTATGAAGGGCGGATTCGCTGGGAGCGCCGTTTCGGAACACCGGAAAAATACCAGGAGTCGGTCAAGCGCTACTACCGGCTCATTTACGGCGTTGACGTGCAGATCGGGCGCATATTGGATACTCTCCGGCGCAAGGGCTGGGACGACAATACCGTCATCGTTTTCGCGGGGGACAACGGGTTCTACCTTGGCGAGCGCGGGCAGGCCGGAAAGTGGCTGATGCACGAAGAGTCGATTCGCACGCCGTTGATCATCCGTGATCCGCGCCAGAAGGAAACCGCCGGGACGACGCGCGACCAGATGGCTCTCAATATTGACTGCGCGCCAACGATGCTGAGTCTTGCGGGAATTGACGCGCCCGTCTCGATGAACGGACGCGATTTGACGCCGCTGGTGCGGGGAGAGTCGCCGGCCTGGCGTCAGGAATGGTTTTACGAGCACTTGTTCGAGCACG
>Ga0114996_10004349_pt1 | contig 17087 bp, 17 predicted proteins | sample ArcticOcean_MG_C_4_FD_87039 | JGI IMG/M metagenome (GOLD analysis project Ga0114996, IMG submission 87039) | Marine microbial communities from western Arctic Ocean - ArcticOcean_MG_CB4_134 | ecosystem: Environmental > Aquatic > Marine > Oceanic | place: Arctic Ocean: Canada Basin | collected...
GAATTCCATCTAGCTTTTGTGGGGTTTATGGTATTAAGCCTTCTCAAGGTAGAGTTCCTAGATATGGAGGGATGGGTAAACCTGCCTTTAGTCAGTTTTCCCAGCCAGGTCCTATGGCTAGAACAGTGCAAGATTCAGTAAGTCTTTTGCAAATTTTGGCTGGACCTGATCCGCATGATTATACTAGCAATATGGATATGCCACCAAATTTCATGGATGGCCTTGATGGAAACGTTAAAGATATGAGAATAGGCTGGAGTCCTGATTTTGGCTATGCCTCTGTAGATCCAGAAGTAATGGATATAACATTGAAAGCTGTTAAAATATTTGAAGAATTAGGTAGCAAAGTTGAAGAAATTGATTTGTCTTTCGAAGATTCATTTACCCATTTTTTTAATATATTTAGCTCTGATGTATATGCAGCTTTTGGTGCTCTGACAGGAAATGATTTATCTAGTCTCTCAAAAGTTACTATCACTACTTTTGAGCATGCGCAAAAAATAAGTGGAGCTGATTATTCTAGGTCTCTTTTCGAAATTCATCTGATGAAATCTAAAATGGATATCTTAATGAAAGACTATGACATTTTGCTTTCTCCGACAACGGCAGTAACTGCATTCCCTGTAGGGCAGAGACCCAGAATCATTGCGGGTGAAAAAGTTGATCCTTTTTGGGGATTCTTGCCATTCACATTTCCGATTAATATGACTGGTCAACCAGCTGCAAGTATCCCTTGTGGGTTTTCTAATGAAGGATTACCCGTAGGACTTCATATTATTGGACAATTTGGAGATGAAATGAATGTTATTAGGGCGTCTGCTGCTTTTGAACAAGCCATGCCTTGGATAGACAAAAAACCAGCGATAGGCTATTTAGGGGAGATTTGATATGAAATATAGGAATCTTGGTAATTCAGGCATGCAGGTATCAGTAGTAGGTTTAGGGGCTAATAATTTTGGTGGTAGGTTAGATTACCAGCAAACTGAAAAAGTTATAAGACAAGCAATTGATATAGGAATAAATTTTATTGACACAGCAAATATTTATGGAGAAGGTCTCTCTGAAGAATATATTGGTAAAGTATTAAAAGATGTATCAGAGCCGGTTTTAGTTGCAACTAAGGTTGGTATGTCTAGAGGAGAGTTGCCAAATGAGACAGGCACCTCACGTAAGCACATAATTGATCAAGTGGAGATTAGCTTACGTAAACTAAAAAGGGACTATATTGATCTCTATCAGATTCATCAGTCAGACCCATATACTAAAATTGAAGAAACTTTACGAGCCTTGGACGACTTGATTCATCAGGGAAAGGTTCTTTATATCGGGTGTTCTAATTTTTCAACTTGGCAGATTTGTGAGGCAGTATGGATGTCAAAAGCTTTAAATCTTAATTGTTTTGTTAGCACACAGCCTGAATATAGTATGTTAGAAAGAGATGTTGAAAAAGAGATGATTCCATTTTGTGATAAGTATGGGCTAGGAGTCCTTCCATATTATCCATTAGCTAGAGGATTCTTAACAGGTAAGTATGCTCTAAACCAACCTATACCCAAGGGAACTAGATTAGCTAATGATGCTGCTAATCAAAAGCGTCTTTTTAGCGAGAAGAATTTTAAAATCCTAGAGGCATTGGAGCACTTTGCTACCGAAAATGGACGTACTATCGTGCAACTTGCTATTGCTTGGTTGTTATATAATCCTGCTGTTAGTTCAGTTATAGCTGGAGCGACGAAAGCTGAACAAATTATAGCTAACGCTAAGGCATCGGATTGGGAGTTATCTGAGGAATATGTTTCAATAGTTAATAATATACTTTACAAGAATTCCTAAGTGAATCAATTGTTTCATTCAATATTTGTACAGCTAAATTGTTTATAATAGAATAAAAATTAACTAAATGAATTGTGGATTTAATGGAGGTGATGATGGCTCCTGTAATATTTGAGAAAAAAGGGAAAATTGCTTACGTTACAATTAATAGACCTGAATCAATGAATGCTCTCAATAGAGAAACTCAGATAACTCTTAAAGAAACATGGGAGAAAATTGAAGCCGATGATGAAATTTGGGTTTCAATACTTACAGGTGCTGGAGGAAAGGCTTTCTCAGCAGGAGCTGATCTGAAAGAAGGCGAGGGAGTTGGGCGCAATTATGATTATATGAGATTAAAGGGGTTTCTTACTAAAGGACCCAGCGCTAGAGAAGTATCCAAACCATTGATAGCTGCTATTGATGGCTATTGTTTAGCAGGTGGACTGGAATTAGCACTAGCATGTGATATAAGGATTGCATCTGAAAATTCAACTTTTGGAACCCCTGAGCCCAAATGGAGCCTGATAAATGGGTATGGATCTCTAGTAATGCCATGGACTGTACATTCTTCTAACATGATGGAATTGTTACTTACCGGCCAATTTATAGATGCAAATGAAGCATTAAGGATAGGTTTAGTCAGTAGGGTAGTAACGAAAAGTAAGCTCATGGATACAGTGAATGAGATAGCTGAAAAGATACTTCAAAATGCTCCGCTTGCTTTGAAAGTAACGAAAGAGTTAGCAAGGTTGAGAGAAAGGCAGGGACTAGAACAGTCTCTTAGAACTTACTATAGTTATCATGCTTTTCTTGACCGTACAGAAGACTATGAAACTGGTATTACTGCCTTCAGGGATAAACGCAAGCCAGAGTTTAAGGGCAGATAATTTTATCCAAGTATCTTAAGGATTCGTTTTTTAAGAAGTGTTAGTAGGAAAGATTGAATACAAAGTCAGGTTATAATAGGGTTATTCCTTTCTCCTAAATGTCACATTTTTCGGTCCTTCATAAAGTATTCGCCTACTGATCTTATCTAGACCATCAAAATTGTAATCAACTTTTCCTATTACTGACATTTCTTTGGCTGGCGGCCTACCATTTCCATAAACAAGGAATATTTTAAACAAAGATAGCTCAGGTTTATTTAGATAAATAATATATCCTGGTTCCCATTCAATCTGGTAGTTCTCTATAACATTAGGGCCTACCAATTCAAAATTTCTTTCCGTTCTCCATGTTTGCCCAGCTTGGTAGGCGTGAATTGTACGTGTTTCGATTGGGAGGACATTCCATAAAGCTTCACAGATTTGAGGGGCTTTGTCGTCGAGAAGCGTAGCTGTACCTATAATACCAGGAAGATAACTCACAGGGTTTTCTACCCACTGTCCACCAATTTCAATTTCAATTTTCCTCATAGCATCACCTCAAGGTTGGTGTATTATTATTCTTTACGGCGAATTGTCACATTTTTCGGTCCTTCATAAAGGATTCGTCTACTTACCTTATCTAGACCATCAAAATTGTAATCAACTTTCGCTATTACAGACATGAATCCAGTTGCTTCCTTTGGTACCCTAGCATTACCATATATGAAGAATATTTTATAGAGTGGAGCTTTAGGGAAATTGAAGAAAACAATGTCCCCAGGGTCCCATTCTGCATGGTAGTTTTCTACTACACCCTCTGGAACAATCTGGAAATTCTTTTCTGTTCGCCAAGTTTGACCGGCATTAAAAGCATGAATTGTACGTGTTTCGATTGGGAGGGCATTCCATAAAGCTTCACAGATTTGAGGGGCTTTGTCGTCGAGAAGTGTCGCTGTGCCTATAATACCAGGAAGATAACTCACAGGGTTTTCTACCCACTGTCCACCAATTTCAATTTCTATTTGACGCATTTCATTCTCCTTACATTGGATGTTTATCTAAATATCAAATTTAGGTATTATATCCTCTCCAAACCATTGGACTTGCTCCATCATTGCAGGGAAATTATCCACTGCTATGTTTGTAGCCATACATAAAGTAATGCCAGTTTCTTTTATAGCTTGTGCTTGAGAAGCTATATCTTCAGCAGATCCAATAAGGCTTGTGGATATAATTGCTTCGATTGGGTTTCTAGCACCCAATCGTTTTCCTAAATAGCATTCTTTTAATTTTTTAACTCCCTCATCAAAATTGTTTGCCATTATGAGTTGTGTAGACAACTCATAATCATAAATTTCAGGATCCACGCCTTCTTTTGCTATAGACTCTTTAAGATGAGTCATAGCATTATTTAAATTGCCATTAAACTCAGCAATCAATTTTGAGGACACAGAAAATCCAGTTCCCCATTTGGCTAATCTCTTGGGAGCTTCAGACGTGTGTCCTGAAATAAAAATCGGTAATGGTTTTTGAATTGGCTTGGGATTTAATTCTACGTCATGAAATTCATAATATTCTCCCTTAAAATCAACTTTCCCTTTACTATTTAGAAGAAGATGAAGAGCTTCCATGTGTTCCTCAAGCATTTTGCCTCTGTGTGCTTTTTGCATTTTGCCTTTGATGGACAAAAATTCATCTCGGTATCCTCCTAGTCCCCATCCAAATAGAAATCGTCCACCAGAGAATTGGTCCAACGTAGCAGCTTGTTTTGCAAGGATAACAGGATCTCTGTATGGTAAAAGAATAACACCAGCTGCCAACTTTATAGTTTTAGTTGCAGCTGCCAGATAAGATAGGGTTATCATGAGTTCATACCAATTAGGTTTAGCCATTTCAGGAAATTTCATTGTAGGACTTGGATTGATAAAATCTGTACCCCAAACAGAATCGAAGCCTAATCTCTCAGCTAGTTGTACAAGTTTTACGATGTCTTGTGGTTGTACAAATGACATCGGATAAAACATTCCTTCTCTGCAATTAGGTATACCCACTCCAAATTTCAAGAATTTCACTCTCCTTCTTAATTTCTTGACTTAAATTTAATTAAATTGGGGGAGTATTTCTTCCCCAAAAATTTGAATCTGTTCTTTCATTTCACTAAAGCTATCTACACAAACATTTGTTAACACACAATGTTTCATGCCTTCTTGGTTTAATTGGTTAATACGTTCTGATATTTGATTTGGAGTACCAAATAGTGATTTGGTCACAAAGGTATCAAGGTTAATTCTCTTTAGCAAACGTTGACCCAAATATGTTTTAGAGAATTTTGCTTTTGCATCTTCCAAATCTTTTCCAAGGCACAAGTATGTAGATATTACTACATCTAAATCGTCTATGGTTCTGCCTTCTTTGTCCATATCTGGCTGGAGTTCCATGAGCGTTTTATTGATACTTTCGTTCAGTATAGTCGCACTATAAGATACCCCGGTAGCCCATTTTGCTACTCGTGTTCCCATGGCTGAACTATGCCCACCTATGTATACAGGTATTGGTTCTTGCAGTGGTTTGGGGTGTATTTCTACTTCCTTAAATCCAATATATTCACCATCAAAACTAATTTTTCCATTTTTGTTAAGAAGTAAATGAAGAGATTCCATAATTTCATTCATTAATCTGCCTCTATGGATTGTCTTATTTCTATTATTTATTGCAACAAATTCTTCCCTGAATTGTCCCAGTCCCCATCCAAATAAAAATCGCCCGTTACTAAATTGATCCAGAGTTGCTACTTGTTTGGCTAAAATAATGGGATCTCTATAGGGTAACAAGCTTACTCCAGTAGCAAGTTTTATTTTATTTGTAGCAGCTGCTAAATATGATAAGGTAACTATCAATTCGTACCAATTAGGCTTAGCAGTTTCATCAAAATTCATCGAAGGTACTGGGTTGATAAAATCTGTACCCCAAAGGGAGTAAAATCCAAGTTGTTCTCCTAGTTGAGCAAGTTCTGTAATTTCTTTAGGCCCTGCAAACGACATGGGGTAAAATACTCCTTCTCTACAGTTTGGTATACCAATCCCAAATTTCAACATTGCCTCCCCAGATCACTTCTATGAATTTCCAGACAAGTATATGGAAATGAGGAAAATGTTCCTCTCTGGCCATTTTAATCTCTTGTTCATTTAAGTCAAGGTTACATTTAGGTTCAGTAATTGACTCCAAAAACAATAATAATATACTGTTACTAATGAACCTGTTCTTAACCTTTTATCAATATTAAAGAAGGAAGGCAAATGGATAAATCTAATATATGTTTTATGACCGTCGTTGAGTTAGCAAAGCTGATTAAACGAAAAGAAATTTCACCTGTGGAAGTCACAGCTTGTTTTCTAGAAAGAATTGAACAATTAGACTATAAAACTAATGCTTTCATTACAATTATGTCTGATCAAGCTATTAGAGATTCAAAAAAAGCTGAACAGGAAATTATTGATGGGGAATATAAAGGCCCATTGCATGGAGTACCTATTGGTCTGAAAGATCTTTATTATACCGAAGGGGTCGAGAATACAGGTGGATCAAAGATACCTAAATGGGCCAATTTCATTCCTCAAAAGGATTCTACTGTAACTAAAAGATTAAAAGAATCAGGTGCAATAATTATTGGTAAGCTTAATATGCACGAATTTGCAGCTGGTAGTACAAACCATAATCCAAATTATGGTTCCAGTAGAAATCCTTGGGGATTGAATTATATAACTGGAGGATCAAGTGGAGGTTCTGGGGCTGCTGTTTCAGCTTCCTTATGCACTGCTGCTATGGGCTCTGATACTGGAGGGTCAGTACGTATTCCATCAGCTCTTTGCGGAATCGTGGGGCTCAAGCCAACATATGGAAGGATCAGTTGTTATGGTGTCATACCCTTGTCATGGTCTCAAGATCACCCAGGTCCTATGACAAAAAGTGTATTAGATTCTGCTATATTAATGAATTCTATAGCAGGGTATGATCCAAAAGACCCATTTACATCCCAAGAACCAGTACCGGATTTTACTGAATACTTAGATAAAGGGATTAGCGGTACTAAAATAGGGATTCCGACAACTTATTTTTTTGATGGACTTGATACAGAAGTTAAGGAATCTCTTGGCAAAGCTATCTCAGTTTTAACTGGATTAGGGGCAATGATCCAAGAGGTTTCTCTACCGCATATTAATTATTCGAGTCACTTAAAAAATCATATTTCTATGGCTGAAGCTGCTAATTATCACGAACAACTCTTGAAGACTGATGCTGACGAATTAACTCCTAATGTAAGAGATAGATTAGAATTGGGATTAATGTTACCTGCTAATATATATATTAAAAGTCAACGTATCAGGTCTATCATACGACAGGATTTCATAAATTCTTTAAAAAGCGTTGATGTCTTACTGACCCCTACAATTTCAATTGTGGCACCACTCATAGGGAAACAGACAATTGAAATAGAGGGTAAACACCAACAACTTCTTGAACAATTGGGTAGATTTACCAGACCTTTTAATCAAACAGGTCTACCTGCGTGTACAGTACCCTGTGGATTTAATAGTAAAGGATTGCCTATTGGTCTTCAGATTATCGGCAAAGCTTTTGATGAGCCAATGGTATTAAGAGTAGCTCATTCTTACGAGCAAGCTACAGATTGGCGAAACAGAAGACCTGATATCTAGTATTTAACTTCTATTTATAACGTTAGTTATAGCCATGGGATCTTATTTAAAGAATTGCATCTATAGCAATCAGTGCGAAAATGAATGTTAGGTAAATTAATGAATAGAGATACAAAGTTTTAGCAGCTTTAAGCGTAGGACTTCTATAAAGGTTTATTCCTAGCATCAAAAATATTATTCCTGCGACAATAGATCCTACTAAGTAAGTTACTCCAACGCTTCTAGTTGTAAATAAAAGAATAGTGAGAGTAACTAAAATTATTGAATGCATCATAATACTTTTAGTTGTCGCGCTTATTCCACTAATAACTGGCATCATCGGTATTTTGGCTGCGGCATAGTCATCTTTGAGTAATAGTGATAATGCCCAGAAGTGAGGGGGAGTCCAAAAAAAGATAATTGCAAAGAGGTACCAGGCTGGTAAAGATAATGTCCCAGTTACAGCAGCCCAGCCTACCAATGGAGGTACAGCGCCGGCTGCACCTCCAACCACTATGTTTTGTACAGTGGTGCGTTTTAGCCATTTGGTATATACCAAAATGTAAAATAAAGTAGCACATAATATTAGTGCAGCACTAAGTAAATTAACCCAAACATATAAAATAATAAAAGCGATAATATTTAAAGCAATACCGAACGATAAAGCCATATTTGGTTTTATTCTTCCGCCTGGGACAGGGCGATTACTGGTTCGCTTCATTTGCTCATCTATATCCCTATCGAAGTAATGGTTTAAAGCATTTGCTCCACCGGCTCCTAAAGAGCCACAGCTTATAACCAATAATAGTATAGATAGTTTAGGGATGCCTTCTGTTGCAAGGAACATAGACCCAATAGCGGTAACAATTAACAGTAAAATTATTCGTGGCTTTGTTAGAGCTACATAATCGGAAAAAAGTCCTAGCCACTCTGCTGGTAATTTTGATTTTGTTGATCCTGCCTGCATTTATACCTCTTTTATAATTTATTCCTTGGTCAATGTTGTTGACTTATTAAACCATGTAACGATAAATAATCCAAATAATGTTCCCCAACTAGCAGTAGCTATAGCAAGATGCAATACTTTTATTAAACCTGTTGAAATATCTGTTAACTTCCATATTGCTGCACCAATAAATATTTGTAATATAAATATAAACACTACCAGTGGAATTAAGAATGCTATGTACCGGGACTGATCTCGATAACCCCATGTTTTAATCATGGTAAGGCTGATTAGGATAGTTACTATGAAAACAATATATCTATGGAAGGAGTTTATCATGGCCTTTGGATATTCAGCTGGAATTATTTGGCCTAAACAGAGAGGCCATGATTGGCCACAAGCAGAACTAGCATTTGTGGCAGTAACATATGAACCAGATATTATAATTACAAATGTTGTGGCAAGAGTAATTAAAGAAAGAATAGGAATATGATTCTTTTTTAACTGAATTCTTGAAGAACCTAGCATTAGGGCTAAGTAAATAAATATCATACAGGCTAGTAATGCTTGAGCAGTAGCCAAATGAACTAAAACTATTAGTGGAGGAAGCTCCATCAAAACTGTTATAGCACCTAAGGCGATTTGTAATGTAAGAATTGCTATAGATGCAATAGTAGGTATGAAAATCCATCTTTCATTTCGATAGAATTTCCATCCTATTAGAAAAACAGTTAACACTAAAATACTAATTATGGATGCTACTAATCTATGGGAATATTCAATTAAAGCTGTTTTCTCAAAAGGTGGAATGATTTGTCCGTGACAGAGAGGCCAGTCTGGGCACCCAAGCCCAGATTCTGTAACACGTACAGTCCCACCTAGAGCTATTAGAATAAATATAGCTAATATGGTGAAAAGAACTAGATATTGAAAAAATTTAGTAAATCTCAATTTACTTGATGTATTTCCAGTTGTCATATTCATTTATACAAATAACTTATGCCTATTTTAATTATTATGTGCCTACGTCACTATACTATAATGAATAATATGTTGCGTTCAGTTAATAATTACTAATTGAAAAAAGCTTTTATTCAGTTAGTAAATTCTATCACAAACACTTGACTGCGGAAAATCGCTTTGGTAAACTCCAGTCACTTTACCTATGAACGAGACCATGAACTTCAAGTTAGTAATTCAATATGTCGAGCGAAGGAGCAAATATTGACTGCTTGGCGTATGCGTACAGTTTTTTTATATGGGGGTTTATTAGCTCTTTTATTATTGAGCTTTGGTTGTTCTACTGATTCTCCTCAGTCAACCTTCGATGCAGCAGGTTATGTTGCAAAATCACAACTTACTCTCTTCTGGATAATTTTCGGTGCCGCCGCGTTTGTATTTGTTGTTGTAGAAGGATTACTTTTATATACAGTAATAAGATATAGATGGAAAAAAGGGCAAGCAGAACCAGCCCAGATTCATGGTAATCATAAACTAGAGCTTCTTTGGACGCTGGCCCCTGCTATAGTTTTAGCTGTAATAGCCGTACCCACAGTAATGAGCATTTTTGAACTAAGTACTCCTCCAGATGAGGAAAGATTGGAGATCACAGTAGTTGGGCACCAGTGGTTTTGGGAATTTGAATATCCAGATTTAGGTATTAAAACCTCTAATGAACTCCATATACCAACTGGTAAGGTGGTTAATCTAACTTTAAATTCTAATGATGTATTACATAGTTTCTGGGTTCCTAAATTAGCTGGTAAACAGGATATAATTCCAAATAGATCAAATGAACTTTGGCTAATAGCCGATGAGCCAGGTGTTTATTTTGGCCAATGTGCTGAATTTTGTGGGATTGCACATGCCAAAATGAGATTTAGAGTTATTGCGGAATCTCCGGATGAGTTTGATAAGTGGGCTAAGGATTTCTTAAGGCCATCTGTTGCTCCTAAAGGAATGGCTAGTCAGGGGGCTAAACTTTTTAATGAGAAGGGGTGTATAGCCTGTCATACGATTCAAGATAATCCTATTGCCAGAGGCAATATTGGTCCGAGTTTGACGCACTTTGGCTTAAGAAACACGATTGCGGCAGGTATACTGGAGAAGGATGAGTTTGGTGAGAATTTGACCAAATGGCTAACAAATCCTGAAGAAGTTAAACCTGGTAATATAATGTCTAGAGACGGTATTATCTATAATGATACAAAGATGACTATGACAAATAAAGATGTGGCTGCATTAGTTATTTATTTGGGTAGTTTGAAACCTGATATTAATAAAGAGCCAATAATCCCTGGTAGTTCTTCTGTTCCTTCAATTGCTTTAGGGGAAGTTCCTGAACCTGAATCAGGAAATAAAGTTAATGGAGAAGCACTGTTTAGTTCTTTGGGTTGTTCAGCATGTCACTCAATTGGTACAGATGCTTTAATTGGTCCAGGAATGTCTGGGTTGGCTGATAGGGCATCGGGTAGAGTTGAAGACCTTTCTGCTGGTCAGTATATTTACCAATCTATAATAGATCCGAGTGCGTTTGTAGTATCAGATTTCCCTGATAATGTAATGCCTCAGGTTTTTGCCGATATGTTAACTGATGAAGAAATTAACGATTTAGTAGAATATTTAAAGAGCTTAAAATGATTGTCACTACTGCTATAAAGTCTTATAAAAATAAAAAAATAGGAAGAGTAATAATTGTTGAGGTCCCTGCTCTGCAGGAGTAAATATAATGACGACACTAGGTAACATAATAAATGGAGTTACACGTAGACCAACTGGCGAATATGGAATATGGAGTTGGTTGACGACAATAGACCACAAAAGGATAGGTATCCTATATGGTGTAACCGCATTTGTCTTCTTTTTGTTTGGTGGTACTGAAGCTTATATCATGCGTCTTCAACTTAGTCAGTCAAATTTGTCTTTAGTAAGCCCAGAACTGTATAATCAACTGTTCACCATGCATGGCACTACTATGGTATTTCTTGTAGTTATGCCATTTGCAGCAGCCTTCTTTAATTTTGTTATTCCCTTAATGATAGGTGCTAGGGATGTGGCTTTTCCAAGGTTAAATGCATTTAGTTACTGGACTTTTCTCGGAGGTGGGATCTTACTGAATTCCAGCTGGATTTTGGGTGGTGCTCCCAATGCTGGGTGGTTTGGATATGCTAATATTACCTCTTTGGAGTTTAATTCTGGAAATGGAATAGACTTTTGGATTGTAGGGCTTGTACTTTTAGGCACAGCATCGATAGCAGCCGGGCTTAATTTTATTGTTACTATCTTAAATTTGAGGGCCCCTGGCATGACCCTAATGCGTATGCCAGTTTTTGTCTGGATGACTTTAGTTACTTCATTCCTGATTGTTCTTGCGTTTCCAGTTATAACCGTTGCCTTAATTGAGCTTTTCATGGACAGAAGTTTTGGGACAAATTATTTTACACCTGAAAAAGGCGGAGACCCTCTTTTATGGCAACATTTGTTTTGGCTCTTCGGACATCCTGAAGTATATATTTTAATTCTTCCAGCAATGGGTATAGTTTCTGAAGTTTTACCCACTTTTTCTCGTAAACCTTTGTTTGGGTATAGCTCTATAGTACTTGCAGGGATTGCTATAGGCTTTATGGGCTGGGGTGTTTGGAGCCATCATATGTTTACCGTTGGCTTAGAGGCTGCTGCTAATTCCTTTTTCTCAATAGCCACGATGTTGATAGCCATTCCAACAGGGATTAAAATATTTAACTGGATTTGCACCATTTGGGGAGGAGCTTTCAGGCCAACTACCTCGGCTCTTTTTGCAATTGGCTTCCTTTCTCTATTTATTATAGGTGGACTTAGTGGAGTTATGCATGCTGTTCCAACTTCTGATTATCAACAACAGGATACATATTTTGTTGTTGCTCATCTGCACTATGTGCTATTTGGCGGAGCAATAATGGCAGTTTTATCTGGGGTCTATTATTGGTTCCCGAAGATGACTGGCAAACTTCTTAACGAGACGCTTGGTAAGATTAATTTTTGGCTAATTTTTATAGGTATGAATGTTGGTTTCTTCCCTATGCATTTTCTTGGCATGTGGGGAATGCCGCGCAGAGTTTATACTTATGATGCAGGTATGGGCTTTGATGCATTAAATCTGTTGTCTACCATTGGTGTTACTATTTTGGCAATTGCTATAATGATCTTTATATATAATGTTTTTAAGAGTCTTCGTGATGGAGAGGTTGCTGGAAACGATCCATGGGATGGACGAACATTAGAGTGGTCAATATCTTCTCCACCTCCTCACTATAATTTTGCTACTATTCCTGTAGTTAACAGTAGAGATGCTTTTTGGGAATCCAAATATGGTACAAATGCACCAATCGAGGGAGTTTCTGTAGACTCAGCTGATGAGAATGAGAATGGACATGGAATTCATATGCCTAGTCCATCGTATTATCCATTAATAGCGTCTTTAGGTCAGGTGGTGATGGGATATGGATTTATTTTTAATTATGCTCTAGCAGTAATCGGAGGACTGATTACTGTAGCAGCAGTTTACGCCTGGTCTTTAGAACCAGCAACTGAACCTGATCACGATGAATAGGTATTATTAAGGAGTGTTATAGTAATTGGAACAGGTACATTTAAAAGGGCATGAAAGCGAACATGAAACCAGTTTAGGTATTCCGCATAGGAAGCTACTAATTTGGGTTTTCTTGGCATCAGAATGTATGTTCTTTGGGTCTCTAATTGCTACCTATTTGGTTTATCAAGGCAAGAGCTTGGTTGGACCCTATCCACACGATGTATTTAGTATACCTATTACCTCGGTAAGTACATTTGTTTTGTTAGTTAGTAGCATGTCGATGGTTTTAGCATATTCGGCGATCAGTAGAGGTAATATCAAGGTTTTTCGGATATGGATACTTTCCACTGCAATTTTAGGAGCTTGTTTTATTGGGTTTCAGGTATTTGAGTTCAGAGAGTTTGCTGTTGAAGGATTGACTCCACGTACTAATCTTTTTGGAACAACATTTTTTACCCTAACTGGCTTTCATGGAGCTCATGTAACTGTTGGGGTTATTTGGTTACTATCAATTTTTGGATTCTCATTCTTTAAGAAATTTACAAGTGCTGATAGTCTAAGCGTAGACCTAGTGGCATTGTATTGGCATTTTGTGGACGTTGTTTGGATAGTAATATTCACGGTAGTTTATTTAATTGGCGTCGTGGAGGGTGGATAATGGATAATAGAAAGACATTCATACCTTTGAGTATACTGTTACCATTACTTTCAGCTTTATTTATAGTGATTGTGGGTGGTGGTCTTGGGGTGATATTCATGATTTTATATAGTACGTATCTCCATGAGTGGGGAGTAATAATGTTGGGAATGGTTTTTGTGGTAGGCGTGCCAGTAGTTGCGGCTATTATTGCTAAAAAATATGAGAAGGATGTAAACTGATATTAAATGGCTGAACATAATCAAACTACAGGAGTTGACCAACATTCTGAAGAGGCAGAACATCCGACGCCTCTTACATATGTAAAAATTGCTGCTATTCTTGCTATTATCACGGGTATTGAAGTTGCTATATTTTATGTAGAAGCATTACAAAGCCTTATCAAGCCCATTTTTATAATTTTGTCTGGTGGAAAATTTGCTTTAGTTGCCATGTTTTACATGCATCTAAAATTTGATAATAGATTATTTTCAATGCTATTTGTTGGTGGACTTATATTAGCTATGATTGTAAGTACTGCGATGATGATTTTATTTAAAAATTTCCTTTAATTTCGCTTTCCTGACTATAATATGGATTTTTTGATTACATTTGGTTTGAAATAGTGATTTTATTGCATGTAGGAGATCATTTATCTCAAGCAACAACATTTTGGGATTTGTTTGGTTTCTGGGATGTTGAAATTGTTGCTCTAGTTATTTTGCTAATTATATTTGTAGCTTATGTTATTGGTTTTTCCAAGCTAAGATTTAGAGGTAGATATAGTGCAGTATCTACTCCTAACATAGTTTTCTTTTCCTTAAGTATAATAGTGCTTCTGATTTCGTTAGTGTCACCCATAGATACTTTTGGTAGTGATCTGTTTTTTGTACATATGATACAGCATATTTTGATAGTAATGATTGCTGCTCCATTAATTTTACTGGCCAGTTCCATGAGGGTATTCATATGGTCATTACCTAAAGTACCCAGATATAAAATAGGGCATTGGCTTAGCAAAGGTGGCTTTGCTAGGAAAGCATTAGAGAAACTGACCTCAATGAGAACTTCCTTTGTAATTTATTATTTTGTCGCGGTATTCTGGCACATACCCGTTTTTTATGATGCTGCCTTATCTTTTGCTGCTTTGCATTACTTTGAACATTTAACTATGCTTTTTGCAGCTCTGATTTTTTGGTGGCCTGTAATTGGTTCTGCCCCTATACGTGCACGAGAACAGTTTCCAGTGCGTATGCTATATCTATTTATTGCTACTATACTAAATACAGCTTTAGGAGTTTCACTTGCTTTTGCCAGGGGTACCATGTACTCATTTTATGAGGATGCACCTAGGCACTGGGGAATAAGTTTGGCACAGGATCTGCAAACAGGTGGTCTTATAATGTGGGTGCCTGGCAATATGATGTACTTAATTGCTCTGGCCATAGTATTTTTAGTATGGGCTAATAGGGAAGAAACATACAATTCTAAAAGGGAAAAAGCTCAAGAAAAAAGAGATAAATATATGAAAACTCTTAATAAACTATAGATTATTAACAATTACAATACCAGTAGCATAATAGTTTTTTTGGACTAGTTATCTTTATTGATATTATTGTATTAGAATAGAAATGTAATTATGACCTCTATAATATTAATAGGTGGATCAAGTACAAGATTAGGGCGAGACAAGTCGATAGAAATCTTGGATGGAGTTTCGTTACTTGACCGAGTCATAAATAAAATGACGCAAATAAGTAATGAAATATTACTTGTAATGAAACCGGGCCAATCTAGAGATCTACATTTTAGATCTTCTTCAGTCAGTATAATATACGATGATTTTTTAGGTAACGGTCCTTTAGGTGGTTTATATAGCGGATTAAAGGCATCTTCTAATCCATATGCTTGGGTTGTTGGTTGTGATATGCCATTTCTTAATACAGAACTGCTAAAATATCAGATGAAATGCGCCTTAATATATGATGCTGTAGTTCCCAACTTTGATCAACTCCAAGCTTTACATGCTGTATATGGGAAGAGTTGTATTTCAGCGATTGAAAACCTATTGAAACAAAACAAGAATTACGCGATTAAAAGGTTGTTCCCATTAGTAAATGTCCTGTATTTAGAGAAGTCTGATATATTCAATTATGACCCTAATGGGGAATCATTTTTTAATATTAATACTGAGGATGATTTAGAACTTGCTCTGTATAACCTTGAAGAGGATAGTAAGGATAAATATAGATGATACCAATTATTTGCGTAGTAGGGAGATCAAATTCAGGGAAAACGACGGTAATTGCTAATCTAATACCGGAACTAAAAAAATTAGGTTACAAGGTAGCTACTGTGAAACATGTTCCACATGGGGCTGACTTTGATGTCAATGGTAAAGATAGCTGGGTACTTTCTAAGGCTGGAAGTGATATTACTTTTGTTAGCGGTCCAGGACAAATTGCTCAGTTTAGATACTCTGATGGAGATATTCCTTTAAATAAATTAGCAGATCTTGCTTGGGAGTGTGATTTTTTAATAGCAGAGGGATATAAAGAGACTGTATACCCTAAAATTGAAGTTCTTAGAGAGGGAACTGGATTAGATACATTATGCAAAGAAACTGAACTTGCTGCCGTAGTTAGTGATTCAATACTTGATATATCACTACGTAGATTTTCTACGAAAGAAATAGGCAAACTGGCTAGATTCATTGTGGATAATTATATTAAACCTAGCTATTCGAATTTAAATACTGAATTAATCGTTAATGACTTGCCAATTACTTTAAATCCATTTGCTAAACACTTATTTGCAAGAGCCATACTTGGTATGGCTTCGGCTCTTAAGGGAGTAAGTAAAATAAGACGCTTGGCGGTCTATGTTAAAGATGATTTAGATAAAACTGATTGAATAGTTGATTGAGAAATAGTTGCTCTGTCCTTTAGTTAAAATGGCATGATTATGCTTGTCTTCTTTCAATTAAGGTTAATTAAATTCTTTGTCCAATATTTCTTCTTGTCTCAATTTGTCTTGAATATTTTGTCTTTCGGATATAGCAGCACGATTAAGGAACCATCCTATTAAAATAGCCCACCCACCATTTAAGAAAATGCCATTAAATATTTGAAAAAGCCCAAATCCTGCGAATCCAAATGAACAAATCTGGCCTATTTTAGATGCAATTACTGTGGCTTTTGTCTGGTTATTAATGGTTGCCCAAAGGATGGACCGAAGAATTCTGCCCCCGTCAAGAGGAAATCCTGGAATTAGATTAAACCCTCCCAAGATTCCATTGATAACAGCCAGATATCCAAAAATTGCCTCTATTTTTGTATTCAATTCAAGTAAGTAAAATGATAATAAGAAAATTAAAGATAGTACTAGACTTACACTTGGACCTATGCTCGCAATTAATAGCTCATCTCTTGGTTTTTCAGGTTCCTCTTCCATTCTGCTTATGCCACCAAAAATAAAAAGTGTAATTCCTAGAACTTTTAAATCCAATCTACGAGCTACTAGTGAATGAGCTAATTCATGGAGTAAAATTGAACAAAAC
>Ga0114996_10004352_pt1 | contig 17078 bp, 12 predicted proteins | sample ArcticOcean_MG_C_4_FD_87039 | JGI IMG/M metagenome (GOLD analysis project Ga0114996, IMG submission 87039) | Marine microbial communities from western Arctic Ocean - ArcticOcean_MG_CB4_134 | ecosystem: Environmental > Aquatic > Marine > Oceanic | place: Arctic Ocean: Canada Basin | collected...
ATGTTCAGAAGCATTGTTCCCGAACCACCAGTCGAACGGGCATATGTCGCCCGCAGCACCCTGTACGTAGAGCGCAATAGATCCCGGGGCTTTCTCTTCTATGTCAGCCGACATCTCTCCTGCGAAGTCACCAGACCATTCGAGGTGTTGACCACCGTCGGCAACACCGTGACACGCAAAGTTCACAAGATGAGCAATCTGATTGCCTTCGTCATCGGTGACGTAAATAACTCCAACCTCGGTATCGACGGGCTTATCCGGATACTGTCGATTCACTGTCCAGTTTTCGAAAGAGCCAAGGCCTGAACCTACTTTTGCCGGAACCATGTGGCTCGCAGCGTCGAGCACGCAACCTGCCACCTGATCGGCAAGCCACGTCGTCCATGTCATCCACTCTCTCGTTAGTACGACAATCGTGTCTGGGGAAGTGTGATTGTGTGTGAAATTCAACAAAATATTGTCGACAGGTATGCCGACGAGCTGAAGAATTCTCCCCTTGATCGCCTGAACGGTCTCTGAAGTAAGCCCTGCGATCTCCAACGAGATAACTGTCAGGGTTAGTCCACCGTTTTCGAACACCACGGCCCGGGCGAAGATGTCTCTGTGAACTCCCTCAGCGAGCCCCTGTCGAAGTCCCCAGTTGCCCATCGGGTAACCGACTGGAGGCGTGATAACTGTTTTGGCCGCGCCACTTAGAGTGCGATCCGTCGATGTGTTTGCCAATTTTGTCTATTCCCAGTTCTTGAAAGTGCCAGGACTTGTCTGGCGGGCCATCTGAATCTGTAGTCCGTCGGGATCGTAATTGTTTGAAATCGTTCTGCCAGACTGCTGGTTCTCAAACGGCTCAAACAGGAAATCGACACCGCCAATGAACTCGATCTCCTTTTGAGCATCGATTGGATCATCTACGAGGAACGACAGGTGATCTACCCCGAGTGTTTGTCCCTCTTGCTGCTTGTGCAGCTCGATTCGTACTGGCCGGTCGTTGTCACCATTCCACAAGAACACTGTCTCGCCATCGTCGACCGTGCCCTCCGGGTGCATGCCGAACTTGCGGTAATACTCGATCGAGCGCTTGAGATCACTAACTATGATGTCGATGTGGTCGACTCCGAGAAATTTCATTACAGACTCCATGCGGACGTTAAATACGAAAATTCCGTGCGATTTTATGCCTGCTACTCGCCATACGCCATCGGTGCTATCCTGCCGCCAGCCAGTAATTCCAGCTTCTGCCAATTTTGAATCCAATTTTCACGCACTCCAGAACCCCCAAACGCCAAATGTCTAAACGAAGGAAGCGAAAATGCATCTACTTGAAGTGAACAACCCGGTTGCGGTGCAGCGCGGCGTGCTTAATGCCATTAGCGCTAGCAACCGCCCGGACTCGCTCGACAATAAGACCGTCGGTCTGATCTGGAGTGGCACGCATGGCGGAGATATCGCACTCAAGCGGGCAGGGGAGATGCTTCAAGAGCGGTTCGACAACGTAAGCGTCAACTTCTACACAGGTGGCAACTACCCCACGCCGCCGGCGATTGTGCAGCAAGCAGGGGAGGAGTGTGACGTCATAATCGGCGCCACAGCCGACTGAGGGACCTGTGCGTCGTGGATGATCCACGACATGATTGTGGTCGAGAAGATGGGCAAACCTGGTGTTGCCATCGTGTCAGGCCGGTTCGATAGCGATGCAGTGGCCAGCTCTCGAGCGTTCGGAATGCCCGATCTCCAGTGGATCTTAGTTCCGCACATTTATCGAAACCTCGATCCTGAGACTTGTCGTACCCAGACCGAAGACGCCATTGACGATCTCGTAGGTTCGCTGACTTCATCAATTGACGCCCGCCAACAGGCCGAGTCGGTCGAGACGCGAAGATACGAAGGAGAGGACAGGTACGACTCGATCTTGAAGATGAATCAGGAGTTCATCAACGAGGATCTTGGCGATGGTCTATTCCTGCACCCAGCAACATCCGAAGCGATTGCCGAAATGCTAACCGGCACAAACCTCCTCCCGGATCACGTCGTTTGCGATATGCCACCGGGATTTGGTGTGGCGACGGTCGAAAAAATTGCTGTCAACTCGGTTATGGCCGGTGCAAAACCCGAGCATCTGCCGGTTGTAATCGCTGCTGTGAAGGCTCTATCGAAGCTCGGAGGAGACGGCGGCAAGTCGCTCCTGATGTCAACGAGCCCGCAGGCTCCGTTGCTGATCGTAAACGGCCCTGTTACGAAGCGATTGGGTCTTAACCCGGGATCCGCTCTCGGACCCGGACGAGACAACTTGATCAACACGTTGATCGGTCGTGCGTTCGCGCTGTGCTTCCGAAATATCGGTCACTGGTACCTGAACAAGATGGATATGGACACAATCGGGACTTCCCGAAAGTTCATCCAGTGCATTGCAGAAAATGAAGATGCGAGCCCGTGGCAGGGGTTCCACGTCGATCAAGGGTTTTCTTCCGACGAGAGCACAGTCAGTGTCTTCGTTACCGACGGCGAGCTCGATGTTCAAGATCAGGGTAACCACACAGCTGAAGGCTTACTGAAAAACCTTGCTTATGGTTCGACATTTGGAACTATGAGCCTGCAGAGTCCGAATAGCGGCCAGCAACGACTGATTCTCATGCCGCCTGACGTGGCGCGGCCCGTAGGAGGTCAAGGCTTCTCAAAGCAGGGCACCAAAGAGTTCATCCACGAACATGCCAGAGGTTCCATAGGAAAACTGATGCAGTACATGCCTCTCGAGGGAGAGGCACGAGTTCACGATCACTGGAAATGGCTTGAAAACCTGACTGAAGAACAGCTTCTGGAAATTACGGTACCAATCATGAATACCCCCGACGACTGTTACATACTCGTTGTTGGTGCCGACAGGGCTAAGACCTCGGTTTTCCCCTCCGGGCCCGCGCCTGTCACCGAGGGAATCGACCAGTACATGCCTTAGATCGAGTCCGAGATCGCTGCTCAAACTAAGTCGAAATAAAGTCTGGTTAGTGATAGCCGGGTCTTTTCGCGACCTGTGTCGTATTTACTGAACGGATGAATGGGTGAAATCGCAGTAGAGCAACGGGAACTGGAACGGGTCAACCAGATCAAAAGCCAGATAATAACCACCGCCTGTCACGAACTGAAAACACCGCTAACAAGCATGGCTGCTTTTATTGACATTCCTTCAATAAATCGCCTGAGTAATCTTGCCCACCGGCAGTTCGATCAGTTGTGAGTACTGAGGTGAAACGGAAGTCACCTGCACCTGCTCATTATCGACCTGCTCGATCATTCCAGGGTTGAATCAGGAACATTCGATCCACTCGAACAGAACTTCGATGCCAACATGATGTTGAAGGCTCTTGGCGAAAGCTTCGAACCTCTTATCCTGCATGTCGTGTATACCATCTCCGTGGAAATTCCGGACGATCAGGTGATACTCACTGCCGATCAAAATCGAATATCTCAGACGATTTTAAACCTAATAAGTAACGCAACGAAATACACCGGGGAAGGGGCCCACATCAAATTAGAAGCGAATGCCACGGACTCCGTATTTTCTGTATGCGTTGCCGCGATGGGATTGGTATGGACAGTAAGGCCGCTGAAAACGACTTCGATCTCTATTTACGTGCAGAAAACGCTATAACGCGTGCAGCTTCTGGACTGAGGTTGGGCTCAACATCGCCCAAACAATCATCCGCATGCATGATGGTTAAATAACAATTAGCAGCGGGAGTGAGATAGGCAAGGGAACTCGAATCGGATTCGAAATTCCACGCGTGGTAGGCGGCATCGAACAAGCCGAATGAAAAGGATTTCCCCGTAGTCGCACCATCGTTTCTATTTACAAATTTCATGTGTCTGATAGTGGGCGTATACTCCCCGCGTTCATAATTGATATGCGTTTAGCAAAAACAATTGCTAGTGAAATAGTTTCGATTTACAAGCGGACGAGGTCAGGCTCACGAGTTCTTCAGTAACAAACCCTAATCCTGTTCAAACAGAACGACAACGACGAAGCGTGCGAGCTCGGATTACGGATTCTGGTCCGACCGGAGCAGGCGTTCTGTTGCGGATAACCAAACTTACCCTGCAATACCGGTGGCACTTTGCATTTTCAATCCTGTTTGCGGCAATTACATCGGTAGTATCTCTATTCGTCCCCAAGTTGCTGGGCCAAGGTGTTGATGAAGCTCTAATCCTTGTAGAAGGTGGCACAGCCAGTCGAAGTGAAATTGAATCACTGTTACTCGGCACCGGACTCACAGTCATTCTGGTTTCTACCCTCCGCGGTTTGACTGGCTTCGGCCAGATGTTCCTTGGCGAAACTCTGAGTCAACGGGTTTCGAACGAGCTCCGAATGTTGTACTTCGACAAACTTCAGGTACTCAGCTTCAGCTTCCACGACAAGGTTCACACGGGTCAGTTGATGTCCAGAGGCCTTTCTGATATCGAAGGTGTGAGAATGTTCGTTCAATCTGGACTTGTCCAAATTGTTCGAGTAGTTGTCGTGATAGTCGCCGCAGGCGTTTTTATGGCAAGTATCGATTGGCAACTGGCACTGTTGAGCCTGAGCTTTGTGCCATTCATGGCGTATCGCAGCGCTCGTCTGCGTCTCCAGTTGAGAAGCACCTGGAGGAAAATCCAGGACGCTCTCGGCGAACTAACAACAACAATGCAAGAGAACCTTGCAGGTGTTCGGGTGGTTCGTTCGTTTTCCGCCCAGAAATATGAAGAAGCGAAATTCGATGTAACCGCCCGCGAAGTGGTTGATCTACGCATGAATGCAGCTAGGACGCACGCTCGCGGGGGCGGAGCAATATCGTTTGCCTTCCTGGTCGCGTGGGCTGTGGTTCTCTGGGTTGCAGGTGAGAAGGTCATCGACGGAGAACTGACAATTGGTCAGTTGACCCAGTTCTTTTTCTATCTTGCTCTCCTTCGTTTCCCTGTAAGGATGATCATCATGATCGTTAACTCAACTGCACGTGCATCTTCCGCGGGTGGTCGGGTATTCGAAGTTCTTGATATCCCTTCCGAAATCGACAATGATGCATTTTCGCAACCACTGAAAGTGACTGACGGAGTACTCCGGTTCGAAAATGTGTCTTTCAGCTACGGAGACGCTCCAGCATTACGGAACATAAGTTTTGAGGCTAGGAAAGACCACACTATCGGGATCGTCGGTGCACCGGGCAGTGGCAAGAGCTCGATCACTAACCTGATACCGCGTTTTTATGACCCGACTTCTGGAACGGTTTCGATCGACGGAACAGACCTACGTGATGCCGAAGTGTTGTCTGTACGTCAGGCGATAGGTCTTGTCGAACAAGACCCATTCTTGTTCGACGGGACGATCAAAGACAATATTCGCTACGGTGATGTCAACGCCTCGGATGAGAAGGTAGCTGCAGCCGCCACGATCGCACAGATTCATGACTACGTAGAGTCCCTCCCCGAAAAATACGAAACTAAGCTGGGTGAGCGAGGCGTAGGGCTTTCAGGTGGCCAACGACAACGGGTAGCTATCGCGAGAACCTTGCTCACCAATTCACCGATCCTGGTGCTCGACGACTCAACATCATCTGTTGATGCCGGGACCGACGCGCGTATCAGATTTGCCCTGAAGGAACTCACCACGGGTCAGACCACAATCATCATCGCTCACCGACTGGGTTCGTTGCAGCATGCCGACGAGATCATCGTCCTTGACGACGGCAAAATCGTTGAACGTGGCAATCACGATGATCTGCTGGCTCTCGACGGACACTACAAGCAGATCTGGGATATCCAGAGAGGTCGTGGAGTGGAGGTGGATGACTAGAATGTCTACGACGTCTAACAACCTCTCTTCGCAGCGGGATCCTAAAAGGCAACGACCGGAAAACGCCGAAGAAGAGCACGCGAATCTGAACGAATCTGATGAGGAGATGTTCGCCCAGCTAGACAGCACTGTTTTCAAGCGCTTCTTCTATTACGCAAGTCCGTACAAAAAAGCCATGCTAGTCGCAACTCTTGCGGTCCTCGGCTTCACACTCGCCAACTTAGCGGTACCACTCCTGGTGAAGTTCGGCATCGACGGCGCTATTCGCAAAGATGATTCAAGCCTTCTCGCCATTATCGCCATATCGCTTGTCGGAGTTGCTGGCGTTTATTGGTTCACTAACTTCCTCCAGAACGTGCTGATCACACGAGTGGCGCTGACCGTTCTGTACGACATTCGTGCCGACATGTTCCTTCAGTTGCAACGACTGGCGATGTCGTTTTCAGATAAAACCCCAATCGGTGCGCTCATGGCTCGTATGTTCGGTGACGTTGGAGCATTGCAGGAGATGCTCGAATCGTCGATCGAGATCATTGGAGACTTCCTCACCCTGTTCGGCATCGTTGTAATCCTGTTGGTGTTAGACGTTCAACTTGCTCTCGTCACGCTCGCACTTGTGCCGTTGTTGTTCTTGATTCGAGTGATCTGGCAACCGTTTGCCCGACGCGCTTTCCTCAGAATGCGCAGAAATTCTTCAATAGTCGGTGTCTACCTCGATCAAAACGTAAGTGGGATTCGAGTCGTCCAGGCGTTGAATAGGCAAAAAGAAAACCACGGCATCATGGGTGGCAAAGTACGAACCTTCTTCTGGTCCTCGGTTCGGGCTTCGAGGCTTGGTGGCGTGTTGATGCCAACCGTGGAGCTCATGACAGGTTCGGCACTGGCGCTGGTGCTGATTGTCGGTGGCGGCAGAGTTCTGAGTGAATCTATCGAAATCGGAACGATGGTCGCGTTCCTACTGTATGTTCAAAGATTCTTCGAGCCAATTCGCACTCTGACTATGCACTATGCACTGTTGCAGCGAGCCGTCGCATCTGGGCATCGAATATTCGAACTTCTCGACATACCTCTGGAGATTGAAGACAAACCTGACGCAAAGCCGATCGGCGAAATCAAAGGACGAGTTGAATTCAAAAACGTCACTTTTGGCTACGACCCGGAACGACCGATACTCAAGAACATCAGTTTCGTAGCCGAACCGGGACAAACTGTAGCTCTGGTGGGCCCGACCGGCTCGGGAAAGACCTCGATCACGGCACTCGCTCACCGTTTCTACGATGTTCAAGAAGGCTCAATTACGATCGATGACCAGGACATTCGTGATGTAACTCAATTGTCTATCGGTGGCGTAATGGGCATGGTTCTGCAGGAACCGTTCCTGTTCTCCAAGACAGTTCTTGAGAATATCAGCTACAACACGCTCAACTCCACTCGTGAAGATGTCGTCGCAGCCTGCAAGATAATTGGTGCCCACGAGTTCGTTATGCAACTCGAAAAAGGGTACGACACCACGCTTGAGCAGCGCGGATCGAACCTTTCAGTTGGGCAACAACAGTTGCTCAGCTTCGCACGCGCACTAGTGGCCGATCCGAAAATTCTGGTACTCGATGAGGCAACAGCCAATATCGACAGCTACACCGAGCGAATTATTCAAGATGCCCTGAAGAAACTGCTTGAGGGAAGGACAGCACTGGTAATTGCTCACCGACTGTCGACCATTAGGAATGCAAACAAGATAATCGTTGTTCGAGATGGTGAAATCGTCGAAATCGGTACACACGACGAACTGATCAGTTCGACGGGCCTATACTCGCAGCTGTGGCAGACGAATTACACTTCGTTCGACGATATAGCGAAGAACGCCGATGACATCTCAGGAATTGCACTTGGCAGCACCTGATCGCTAGCCTTCAGGTAGTAACGGCATCAGCAGACGAGACGGCATTTCCGCATCGTGGAATATCGTCTGTCTGGCAGTTTTAAGCTCGCTATCGGTCCAGAAATCCTTACCAGTATTGTGGTTCCTGTCAAAATTTGGAAAATCAGAACTCGATATATCCAAACGTAAGCGCTGACCCGGCTGGATCTCGATGCCAACCGGATTCATCTTGATGGTGTACTTTGTCGGCACATCTGGATCAAGCAATTCTTCCTGATCGAAACCCGAGCGGAACCGCGCCCTGATTATTCCGTAAGTAAGGTTTACCGCCACGCCTTTATCATCGACGAGGACTAGCTTGGCGGTCCAGTCGGTGTCGAGGGCATCCGAGGCTGACCAAAGTTCGAGTTCGACGGGTCCGACGAACCGAGTTGGCGATTCAAACGGCGCTGTCTGATAAACGACAACATCTTGACGTCCGTCTAAAGGACTCTGGTCTCTTGGCATCGGTTGGGCATCGATGTCCATTACGCTCATCACAGGATCGTGCGGGTCGTACGAATACTGGTCGGGGCGTTCAGACAACGGTTGATCGTGGGACAGCGATCCATCGCCAAACGGTGTGTTTGCCGATCCGGCACTGTGGAGGTAATACGGAACGGTTTCGGCACGCTTTACTGGCCATTCGTCCTCGAACGTCCACTTGTTTGCACCTAGGATAAATAGCTTGACTCCAGGCTCGGTGCCGATCCCGTTATCGATTCCCTTGAAACGGTAATCGTACCATCTGAGAATCAAGTTCTCCCATGTTTCTTCCGCCTGTGGACCGTAGTCTGTTGGCCCCAGATGACGATTCAGCGTCGTCATCATGTGCGACCAGGGTCCGACCACGAGCCTGTGCTTGCCACGAAGATGCTCCGGACCATTCGCTTCCAGCCCGGAGTACTGATTGACCGTGCCAATAACGCGGTCCCACCACCCCGTGAACATCGCGGCTGGAATGTTCACCTTCGGGTGAACCTTCTTGAAGTGCCACATTTCAACGTTCTGCTCCCGATAAAACGCCTTTAACTGTGGTGTGAGAGTCGAGAAAGGGTCGTCAGGAATGTTTTCTAACGGCAGGAACCAGATCCACTTTCCACGCTCGATCGCTCGCCACTGGTTCACAGCATCCACGGGCGAATGCGGTCCATGTTTTACGCCAGACCTACGACGCATGTCGGCGGCCATCATATAAGTCCACTCTAGTCTTCGACCCGTTTCGAAGATGCCGAAGTTCATTTCAAGAGAATCAGTACCCATCCCGCTCGCGTGGATCGCCTTTAGCGAGGGTGGCTGCAGCTCAGCCATTCGCCAGGAAGTCCAGCCATCGTACGAGTGACCCCAAGTGCCGACTTGGCCGTCGGATGACGCAAGTGTCGACGCCCACTCGACCGTGTCATAGCCGTCTTCAGCATCACCAGTTAGTGAGTTGTCCATGAATTGCCACAGGAATTCACCGCCTGAGTCGTATCGCCCACGCATGTCCTGACAGATGACTGTGTAGCCACGCTCAGCAAGGTTTCGAGCTGTTTTTATATAGCGCGGATTTAGCTTCCAGTAGGGCGTACGTAAAAGTAAAACAGGGTGCCTGCCGTCATCATCCGGACGATACACATCGGCCTTGAGGACTGTTCCGTCCCGCATTTCTGCCGAAACATTTTCCTCAGATTGAATTGACGCCAATTTCGGACTCCTGTGCAGACTCATAAAGTGGGAATTGGTGAACAATACCAGTTGGAAGTCGAGTCCGTAGTTACTCCCAATGATCGCCACTGTCATTCTGAACTCGACCCTCTCAATCGAGTAAATCAAATTGGTCGCAATCTGATTGGTGAATGATCATGTTCGTGAATCGAGTTCAGGACGACAACACTACGCAAGTGTCCTGCCTCCCTTCTTTCCGGAAGGGGCTAGGGGATGGGTAGATTTCAGATCGCGACAAGTCGTCCAACGACGCCAACGCCAAACGCTATACAACTCCAGACGCGGAAGTGTCCTTCTCGCCGGGTGAGAAAGGCACGTGAGATCTTCGGGCCACCCGCTCAGAGCCTACTGAGGGGAGAGGGGGTGAAACACCTAATGCGGATCATCACATTACCGCTCAAGAAGTCGAATAAGCACATGAAATCCTTTCCCCCACACTCTGACGATTCAGCCTTTTGTCTTGCGACCTGTGAGTCTGAATACGTATGTCAACTCCCAAAGCCGGTTTCTAAGAAACGGAAGGCACTACCTTCTGTCGTAAAACGGTTCAAGAAGAAAGAAATTCCTTTTTCGAGTTTAGAGAAACTAGCGGAACGTCAACTTCGAAGGGCACACGGAGAAGTAGGTCTGATTTCACACAAGCATGGACGGACTTAAACAATAGAGCCGCCTGAGTGATCACACTCAGACGGCCCTGTTTGTAACACCCTGTTCAGGCGTATTATTCAGTAGAGCGTTAGGCTATAGCGAAGACCTCAATAGGACCTTCAGGCAGTTACTCTGCTGGCTAACGACGGTGGTACGACTTGCGAGACTCGAAGTTGGACTTTACGTCGATCAGTACTGTTCTACCCTCATCGTTCAACTGACGAGCCTTGAGAATCGCACCACCCATTTCTTCAGGCGAAGAGACATGGATTCCGACACCGCCCATACCTTCGGTGATCATGGCGTAGTCCCCCTCCATGTGCGAAACGCTGTACTGATCCTGCGCAGTCGGGAATCCACCCGGGTATGTGGCCATACCGCCGTTATTCAGGAGCACCGTCGTGATAGGAAGACCCATCTTGGCCGCCGATGCAGTATCAGTGCCAGACATTCCCCAAGCACCATCACCCATGTAGTTCAGGCAGAACTTGCTCGGGTCGGCGAGTTTTGCCCCAATCATGAGAGGGATGCCGAAACCAAGGTGAGTCGTCTTGCCCCATCCAATGTAGCTGTGAGGGGTTGTGGCAACGTAGAACGGCACCATGGAGTCCCTCGGACCACCTGCATCGTGAGTGACGACACTGTTGTCATGGTCAAGATTTTTGTTTATTTCGTGGATAACGCGATATGGATTCAGGGGGTTCTCGTCAGAATTCAGCAGCGGGGCCCACTCGGCCATCCACTTCTCTTTACTGTCCGCGACAAGGGCTTGCACACCCGTATCTCGTCCACCCTCACCTATCTGAGCTTTAACCTCTTCAATCAGTGCAGCCAAAGTCAGTTTTGCGTCGCCGACAAGACCGATATCGGAGGGGAAGGACTTGTTGATGTCATCAGGATTTATCGTGTTGTGGATTACCGAAGACTTCCCTCCAGGAACCCTCTGTGTGTAGCCGTTGGCGGTGAGGCTGGTACCGAGACCAATAACTACGTCACTCCCGCTGATCCACTCGTATGCAGGTCCAGTCGTAGCACCACTACCAGCCCCCAGTGACAAAGGAAGCCGTTCGTCGTATGCCGACTTACCTTCCATCGTTGTGAAAACCGGGATATCGGTCAGTTCGGCAAACTCAGCCAGTTCAACCGTTGCCCCAGCTGTGAGCACACCTGCACCTGCCCAGATCATGGGTCGCGATGCGGAAAGAAGTGCTTTCACTGCATCCTGAATGTCGGTTTTCGAAGGAACCGACTTGCTTACAACTGGAGAACTGTACCCAAGTGCATCTTCCGGAACTTCCATTGCACAAATATCGAGAGTCATCTCAACTACAACGGGTCCACCGTTACCGTTCCTCAGGGCCTGGAACGCCCTGCGCATCACATCTTTAATCTGTGAAGGTGAGTCGATCGACTCGACCGACTTAACGACGCCTTTCCAGTTCTCGGTCACCGAGAAATTAGGACGCACTTGCCTGTCCGCGAGCGGGTATCCGCCCGGGAGCACCAGAATCGGTACGTTGTCACCGAACGCCTGCGACAATCCACCCATCGAGTTTTCTGCGCCAGCGGCGTGCTGCATAGCAACAACACCGAACTTCTGGCCGTCGTTCATTCGGCTGTAGCCGTCAGCGGCCATAATCGCACCACGTTCGTGCCTGAACATCACAGGCCGAATACCTTCTTTTGCAGCTGCTTCAATAAGCGCGTTACTCGGGAAGCAGGTCATTTCGTTTACGCCCTCTTGTTTGAGGATCTGGGCGATGAACTCGGTTCCGTTCATTCAATAATCTCCGTATGTGCGTAGGGTCTGACTTGGCTATTGCCAAGACATTGGCCGGGTTGTGCCACGAATCTTTGTTGTGTGTGGCGTCGAGATTCTAGTCTTATCACAACGCGACCACAAAACCTAACGTGAAGAGTTTGTATGAACAACAGGTGTCAAACGTTGGTGAATTGGTGGTTCAGAACCAGCGCTCCGGTTGGAGGGCGCCAAACGGCTCGAAACGGATAGGTGTGCGCCGCTCGAGTGTGCTTAAGGTATTTACCAGTTCGGGTTATCGGAATCACGTAGTGCCACGTCGGGGCGTTACCTACTCCGTAGACAGAATCACCAGTGACGATTATGAAATCAGTTAGAACAGAACTCGATCGAGAACTTTCAATCAGAAGGTGCCAATGCTTCACTACAAGCCAATTACTGTCGAACGTGCACGCATAACTATTTCCAGGCTGTGGGCTCCGTCCGATTTGCCGGAAACGAAATCGAACGTGATAAAGCCAAGACTACGAAGCGTCAAGCGACTCAGGTGCTCCAGAATACTCACCGGAACGAAAGAAGTCTCAAGGATGCTATAGCGCGAGCCAAGAGTCGTCGTCGAGTCGATTGGAACGTAGCAGTCTTTTAGAGGACCGCCAGTCATCAGTAAAGAGATCAGATGCTACAACTGGCCTTTTTTGTTGTCTTAAATATTTCGTAGAAACCGTTTCAGGTACATGGTTTACAGGTACTATTCTTCCCACAACATGATCAATTGTTGCTCCACTCCAAAACTGAATACACCAAGGGAGCCCGGCTATGGGTGCCACGACTGGCCCACTGTCTGAAGAACTGCTCGCTCAACTCAGGAAAATCGACACTCCGACCATCGCCAATGCACTTGAGTTGATGGACATCATGCCTCGCACAGAAGGCTTTATGCGACCGGAAATTAAGTCGCAGTCTCCGGTAACCGAAACCTTCGTCGGCTATGCCGTCACGGGGGTAATTTCCACACGGCAAAAATCCCCTCGGGCTCTTGAACGAACCGACTACTATCAAGCAATTCTGGATGTCCCATCACCTCGGATGATCGTTTTCCATGACCTTGATTATCCGGCAACAGTTGGCTCCTATTGGGGCGAAATACAGGGCAACATCGCTCTTGGGCTTGATTGCGTCGGAGTTGTGACGGACGGTGGCGTACGCGACCTTAAGGAAGCAGAAGAGATGGGCTTCCCTTTCTGGGCGAAAGAGGTTCTCGTTTCGCACGGATACGTTCACGGCCTAGCGTACAACGTACCTGTCGACGTTGGTGGAGTTTATGTTCAACCAAGTGATCTGATCGCCGCTGATCTTCACGGAGTCATCCAGATCCCGCTTGATGCAGCGGAACGGCTCCCAGCCGCCGCTGAGGCTCTCACTGATCAGGAAGACGCCGTTATCAGCGTCGCACGGTCGGGGAACGTCACTGTCGAGACCCTGGCTGAAGCCTGGGCCGAATCGGCAAGGCGAGGCGGCAAGTCAAGCTACTAAATACGATGCTATAGCTCCGCACGATCGAGGGGCCGTCATTAGTTAAACAAAGAAGAAGACCGGGTAACTGCCCGGTCTTCTTCTTTTGAGCACTGACACATAACCCCGGATCTGCAAATGAATGAGCCGTTGGGCAATCTGTATGACCCAAAAACTTGAACAAGATTCCGGTGCTGTTGAAGAATCCAGAGCAAACGTGCCGATAACAAGCGACGACGTGTGACCGGAGATTAGCGGGGGCGATGAATCTCTGATCGAAGCAAACAAGTAGAAGATAGACTTAAATAGCCAGTAACTAAAACCGTTACCAATTCCTGTCGTGAGTTTGAGACACTTAATTCATACATTAGATTCAATAGCTAGCTAGTTCCCGAGGTTCAACCTCATTCGTTAAATGATTGTCGTCGCAAATCTGACCAAAACTTTTGGTGGCCGACACCTACTCTCGACCGTCTCATTCACTGTGTCATCTGGTGAGAAAGTCGGCATCGTTGGTCCAAACGGTGCCGGTAAAACCACTCTCCTGAAAATGATCGCAGGTGACGAACCAACGACTTCAGGTGCCGTAAACATCTCTGAAGGAGAACTGGCGTTTCTTCATCAGGAGTCAGATGTCGATCTCGACAAGGTGTTGGGTGACGAGATGTGGTCGGCTCTACCGGAGCTGGACACTCTGCGCCAACGAATTTCCGATATAGAAAATACCCTGATATTTGATGAAAGTGGTGCCGAATACCTAGTTCCAGAACTGGACGATTCGCACCGTCGATTCAAAACGCTTGGCGGGAACGGTGTCGACGCCTCCATTGCCCGAGTGACTAAAGGGTTGGGCTTTTTGTCAGCTGATATAGATAAGCCGTGCGGTGACTTTTCGGGTGGTTGGCGCATGCGGATTTCACTCGCGAAAATACTGCTTCGTCGTGATGAACATCTACTGCTGGACGAACCTACGAACCATCTGGACACCGCCTCGAAAGACTGGCTAGCACAGGAACTCGCCGACTATCCAGGCGCTGTACTCATGGTTACCCACGATGGTGATTTCCTTCAGAAAGTGTCGACCAGGATTCTCGATATCGAACACGGGCACTTGGAGTCATATCCCGGGAGCTTCAGCGACTACCAGCGAGGTAAGCAGACCCGCCAAGAGCAACTTGATGTTCAGGCGGATCGACAGGCACGAGAAATCGCTCGACAGGAAGAGTTTATTGACCGCTTCCGATCCAAAGCAACAAAAGCGCGACAGGTACAAAGCCGGATCAAGGCGTTAGACCGGATGGATCGGGTCGAACGGATGATTAGTTCGAAGTCGACAAAGTTCCAGATCAAGTCGGCAGGGAGGGTCGAGCGCAAAGTTCTTGAGGCAAACTCCATATCTCACCACTGGGAGGACTCTCCTGTGTTACTAGACGTGTCGCTGGAGGTCGAACGGGGCCAGAAGATTGCCCTGATTGGGCACAACGGCGGTGGCAAGAGTACCTTCCTCAGAATTCTTGCCGGTGAGGTGGAGCCATCAGAGGGAAACGCTATATGGGCCGACAGAGCCAATCGTGGCTACTACGCTCAGCACCAGGACGAATCTCTGGATCTCGAATCTAACGTTCTGGAGGCCGTTCGTGAGTCTGCACAGGATCAGCCTGACGGCGCACTACGAGGTATTCTCGGTCGATTCCTGTTCTCTTCAGACGATGTGTATAAATCTATCAGAATGTTGTCTGGCGGTGAAAAGAGCCGGGTTGCGCTGGCGAAATTCCTCGTACAGCCCAACAACGTGCTGCTTCTAGATGAGCCGACCAACCACCTCGATGCGGCGACCAGAAAAGAGCTTCTAAGCGCTCTGAGTGATTACGACGGTACGATCATCTGCGCAAGTCACGATCCCGCCATCGTCGATGCGATCGCAACCCATGTGTACACGGTCGAAAACGGCGAAATTAGGCTGCTAAGCGTAAAAGCCTGAACTACAGCCTACAGCCGGTCGTCGGCTGAAATAGTGCTGAGACCCATAGCGGGCTGCCTGAAAGATTTGGCGGATGGTACCGGTGACGCTGCCATCTTGATTTCGGATACTGCCTTTGGCATAGCGGTCGGCATTGTGAAGTTAAATCGGGTGCCCTGGCCAATCTCACTCTGCAAGGCGATCGTACCGCCGTGCGTTTCGACAATTCCCTTTGTGATCGACAGACCCAAACCTGTGCCTCCGACTGAACGAGTGGATTCGTTGTCTACGCGGAAGAACTTAGTAAACAACCTGGCGGCCTGTTCGGCACGTGCCGAAGCCCGCGCTGCTGCCCATTTGGTCCGTTGGGCCCTTAGAGCAACCCGTGCGACAGTCCGTGCTGAAGCCCGTTTTGCCTGTGCAACAGCCCGTTCGGCCTGCGCTGCAACTTGTGAGGTAGCTAGATCGGCATCTGCAGCAGCCTTAGCAGCAGCCAGTTCGGCCTCTGCAGCATCGTCACCATCGGACTTCTTGTCCTTGCCGTTTCCGTTTCCTCCGGCGTTTGAGTTACCCGAGTTACCAGGAGCTGAATCTTCTTCAGGCTCTTTAACCACAGGCAAATCTTCGATAACCGGTTCGTCGGTTACTTCAGGATCATCGTCAACTTCGGGCTCGTCAGTTACTTCTGGTTCTTCAACTAATGTGCTTTCAGTTACAGAGTCGTCATCCGACGATTTGCCGTTTCCTTTTCCACTAGAGTTTCCACCGGCACTGGAGTTGCCGGAATTGCCAGGACCTGAACTGTCTTCGGACTCGTCAACTTTCGGCTCGTCATCGATCTCAGGATCGATAGTAATTTTGGGTTCTTCAACTTCTGTGAACGTTGTCACAGCGTTATCATTGTCAGATTCGCTCTTGCTGTTTCCACCGGCATTTGAGTTGTCGGAGTTACCAGAAGCGGGTGCGGGAGCGACATCAGGAGACTCGTTCTCGTCTGTGGCGGAACTGTTGCTGTCACCAGAATCGCTTTCAACTTCACTGGAGCTAGAGTTCCCACTTCCGGAATTGCCATTGTTGTTCGAGTTACCCGGACTTTGTACAGGGGAAGGCTCGAAGAAGGCGAGCACGACGGGCTCTTCATCGGTCTCGACGATCGTATCGTCATCGTCGGTCAATTCGGTATTCGAGTCAGATTCGTCTGTTACGTCTGTTTTCGGGGTACCAGCACTTTTGTCGTCTGTCTGCTCGGGCTCTTCGACCGGCTCGGTAACCACTGTTGCAGTTACAACAGGTGTCGGAGGAGCTGGCTCGGGGCTAGCAAACGACGTAGGAGTTTGCACGTTGCCGCCATTAGAATTGCCGGCGAAAGAAGATGTCCCGATGGACGATCCTTGTCCAACGACCGGGTTCGTCGTAGATGAATTCGAAGAACCTGCACCACTCTGACCAAGCGAACCTGAAGAAAGAGTAGCCGACGCTGATGTAGCGTTTGCGGCTTGCGTCCCAGAACTTGTTTCGATCTCGGGTTCGGGGAACAGGTTGGCGGCTGATGCCAACAGCAATCCACCGTCAGCCAGTTCCGACATCAGTCCCAGTTCGGTTGCAACTGAAGCCATCACCTCAGACTGCATATCGACGACAGACATAGGCCCATCGACGTTAACGTTGAATCCCGAATGGTTGGGATCAACATGGCTCGTGTAAGTAGTTGATTCGACAGCTAATTTCTGTCCCTCGAAAAGAACTTCGAGTTTCGAAG
>Ga0114996_10004354_pt1 | contig 17072 bp, 14 predicted proteins | sample ArcticOcean_MG_C_4_FD_87039 | JGI IMG/M metagenome (GOLD analysis project Ga0114996, IMG submission 87039) | Marine microbial communities from western Arctic Ocean - ArcticOcean_MG_CB4_134 | ecosystem: Environmental > Aquatic > Marine > Oceanic | place: Arctic Ocean: Canada Basin | collected...
CAAATTGATAAGAGCAGGGGGCAAATTCAGATGATATTTCAAGATCCGTATTCATCTTTGAACCCAAGATTTAAAGTAAAAGACATAATATCTGAACCAATAAAGCTTTTTCAAAAAAAAATTAGCTCTAATGAACTCACACAAAATGTTTACGATTTGATAGATATTGTTGGAATGACAAGACAATCATTGGATCGATATCCTCATGAATTTTCTGGGGGACAAAGACAAAGAATATCAATTGCTAGAGCTTTAGCCACAAGACCACGCTTATTAATTTGTGATGAGCCTACTTCTGCTTTGGATGTAAGCATACAAGCACAAATATTAAATCTTTTAAAAGATATTCAAGATGAACTTCACCTTGCTATGTTGTTTATTAGTCATGATCTTCCTGTAATTAGACAAATGTGTAATAGAATTGTTGTACTGAAAAATGGTAGTGTTTGTGAAACAAAAGAATCTGAGGAGTTATTTAACAATCCAGAACACCCATATACTCAGGAACTTATTAGGCTAATGCCTAAAATTGAATCTATAATTTAATTAATTTATAATAGGTAATTCTTTTGGAGTTCTCGTGCTTAAAAGTTTGAACCATCTCCTATCAATCCGCCAAACCGATGTGCTTTTAATCCTCGATGCCAACACGCTCAAAAGAGTTGTAAAATATCTGAACCGATTATGGAGACATATGGTAAGTCTCAAGCCGCCTGTCTAGCTCTCAATGAAGGGCGTATTTGAAAGTTAAAAAACCTATAGTGGCTTGTAGTCTATGTCATATTTGAAATAACGTGGCCCTATCATATCTAAAGCCTCCTTACTTTGCCAAATTGGATCGCACGGTAGACCAAGTACATTAACAGCAAGACCATATTTTATTGTTTCAGCAGTAACAGGAGCACCTGTATTAGCATCAAACACGCAAATTAAGTCCGGCGTTGTTGCAAGAACATTGTCTCCTTCCATGGCAACCAAAAATTCATTTTGAAAATCAATTTTTGCATCGCGATTAACAAACTCATCTATGCCTTCAAGTCTAACAATTCCTCTATTCCAGCCACCCTCAGTTCGCCTTTCAACATCTCTAACTCTGCCTTGAAAAAGATGCTTTCCATTTAATTCTTTTACAAGTATTTCATATGCATTAAAGCTATGTTTCTCTATGATATTTCCAATATGGTGAATCAAAGAAAGACTTCCCCTGATTAAATAATCTTTACACTCTTTAGCTGTAACTGGGTAAAGGCTGCACATAGCTGAGCCTCCCATTTGGATAGTGATTGCACGAGCAAGCTTTTCGGTCCACACATTACTAATAGTATCAAAAGTACAGCCATTTCCTTTCTCATCTACCATTGCCATTGGCGTTGCACTTATACCCCCTAAAGTAAAAGTTACCATTTGTAGTTCAGGGAAGGCGCGCCCCATTGCATCTCCATCAATTATTGGCAAACCTAATTTTGAGGCAGCTACAAAAGGAATTGTTGAATTTAAGCCTCCAGCCTCAGCACACAAAATAGCTGAAACGGGTTTAGTAAGCATCTTTTCAATCATTGGAATTAATTGGGCAAATTCATTACCAGAAGGAAATTTTTCCACCATAACTGTAGGTGCACCCATCATGGCAATAGGCAAAATCAAAGCATCATCTGGCAAAGATTCGATATCAATAACTTTAACACCTCCTGATTTCTCTATACTTTGCTGTGTCATCAGTCGCCCAACATAAGGGTCACCACCACCTCCAGAACCTAGAACAGCCCCCCCTAATGCGATTGCATTAAGAGATTTTTTATCAACGAAAGTTAGTTTTTTTACACTCATTAATTAGTCTCCAATAAAAGGTCTCCTACAACAGTAACATTGATCAATAAATTGTTGCCTGGTAAATATGACAATGGCATATCCGATACCGTTAAAACAGAAATAGTTTTGGGATCTGCATGTCTTTCAACTGCAAGCTTTTTAGCCTCCTCTGTTACCTCCTTGATAGCACTATCACGATCAATATTATCATCCACTAACACTACACGCGATACCTGTCCACTAACTTGAGCAATAGCTGCGCCAACTGCATTGGCAAGATCATTATGTGGCGGACAAATAACTTCTAAGCCATCAACTTTTGATGGCATCATTACACTTCCTCCTCCAACGCCTATGACAGGAATAACTTTATTACTAGTTCGTGCACGTGCCACTTTATCGGAAATCATTTTATCCATGATTTCAATTAACTTGTCCAGCGAAGTTAATGATGGAGCCTTTTTATCGCCAATCTTACAACGCCCTGCAGCCACGGCTAGGTCAGTTGCAGTTAAAGTGTCTCCATTAAAAACTTTCGCTCGTTGAGGCAACTCATGACCAACAGAAACTGGCCCAATAGAAAGTGGATCTTCGGAGCTTACTATAGAACCGCCTCCTAAACCAATACTGATAACATCAGGCATTGAGAAATTAGTACGCACATCTGCAACCATCACTGAAGTACCTGCAAGCCTAGGAAATCCATCTTGAATTTCACCGACATCTGTTGTAGTACCACCAACATCAACCACTAACGCGTTATCCAACCCAGAAAGAAAAGCAGCTCCACGCATGGAGTTAGTAGGCCCACACGCAAAAGTTAAAACAGGTAAATCAATTACTTCTGCAGCTTCAATTAATGTCCCGTCATTACGAGTAAAAAACATAGGACACGATAATTTAAGGTTATTTTGAAGTGACTTAAACGAATCTACCACTTCATTCGCCAAAGGCTTTAGCGACGCATTAATAATAGCGGCATTTTCTCTTTCTAGTAGACCCATTCCACCAATGCTCTTACTTAAAGTAATACTTAGATTGGGGACGGCTTTAGTTAGTATCTCAAAAGCTTCTTGCTCCATATCACCACGCACTGTTGCAAAAACAGAGCTTATTGCAATTTGTTTGCATCCTAAATTACTTAATTCTTTTGCTGCATTAATCAGCTCGTCTGGGTCAAGCCTGGAAATTTCGCTTCCATCCATTTCATATCCACCCTTTATAAGTCTATATGAACCACCCATTCCATCAATGAGTGATTTTGGCCAGTCAGTGAAAGGCAGAATAGAGCTTCCAGATGGCAAACAAAGACGAATTAACCCTGTATTCGCAAGATTTAAACGCTGCACAAGTGCATTTACAAAGTGTGTTGTACCAACAATTAAAACGTCTACTTTTGAAGGGTTTGTCTTAGCTTCAGTTAAAGCGCCCCTGATTGAGTTCTCAACACCGGTTAAGATGTCAGGTGTGGTAGGACACTTGGTACCTCCTAAATATTTTTTTCCTTCCATGACGACAGCATCAGTATTAGTTCCGCCTACATCAACTCCAACTCTAATCATATTTCTACTCCAACTCTAATCAAATATAGCCTTAAACATTTTATATAATTGGTTTTATTAATCATTAAACATTTCTCCGTTGAGACCATGAATCTATCGCCACTGCAATAACTATAACAAGCCCTAAAATAATTCTTTGCCAAAGAGGATCAACTTGATTCAAATTAAACCCGTTACTCATAAAGGCTAGAAAAAATGCTGCAGCAACCGTTCTCCATATTGCGCCTTTACCTCCAGCGATTGAAGTACCGCCAACAATAACCGCTGTTAGTACAGCAAAAACAAAGCTAAAATCATCAGATGGTTGAGCTGAAATAGATCTTGAAGAGCTAACAATGCCAGCAAGAGCCGCAGCTCCCCCAAGAAGAATAAACGTTGTTGCTTGGACTCTAGCTACATTTATGCCCGCCAAGCGGGCTGCTTCTTGGTTACCACCAGTTGCAAATACATTACGACCAAAACGAGTACGCGTAAGCAAGATACTTGCAATAATTACAACAATTAATGACAACCATGCTGCTGATGTAATATCAAAAATCTTAGTGCGGGCAATTTGCTGATACGCCTCTCCCGCAGGTCTCATCAACGACCTGTCACTAATAAGATAGCCTAACCCAAAAAACATAAATGAGGTTGCAAGTGTAGCAATAAATGAGTTCACCTTAAAATAAGTAACAACTATGGCGTTAAAGGCCCCCATACATAATCCAATGCTAATACCTGCCAATACACCCAAAAACAAATTTCCAGTTGCGTTCTCAACAAATAGCGTAAATAAAGGAGAAACAACAAAAATCGCAGAGACTGAAATATCAAAATTACCAGAGATAATTACGATTGTCATAAATGAAGCCGCAATCAAAATTGTAGACTGTTGATCTAAAATGTTTCTTAAATTGCGTTCGGTAAAAAAACCTTCAGTTGTTAAAGCCAAAAGAATAAAAATTACTATTGTTATTATAGCAATACCATGTTTTTTCGAAAATTCTAACGCTTTATTCATAAGATTATCATTGTTTAAATGCTGCTTCCATGATGGTTGATTTTTTTAACTCCGAACCACTAAGTTCTGCCACAACCTTTCCCTTTGACATTACAAGCGTTCGATGTGCAATGCCTATAATTTCCTCAACCTCTGAAGAGATAAGTAGAACCGCTTCTCCAACCTTTGACAATTGTGATATTAACTCATAAATTACCTGCTTAGAGCCAATATCTACACCACGTGTAGGCTCATCTGCTATCAGCAGTTTTGGCTTGCCCATAGCGGCACGAGCAAACAAAACTTTTTGTTGGTTTCCACCTGATAAAAACTGAACCTCTTTTTCAATACCACTATGCTTAACCATTGTTTCAACACAACTATCTATAACCTCTTTCCGTTCTTGAGATTTGTTAATACCATAAAGCCATGAAGCAAATCTTTTTAAGTATGGTAATGACGTATTTTCTAAAAGTGAACGCTCTAGCATTAGCCCCTGATCCCTTCTAGACTCTGGAACTATCGCCATACCTAACTTAACCGAATCTGAAATACCTTTTAAGCCAACCTTGTTTCCACAAAACTCAATGGAGCCACTGTCAGGAAGCCGATCACCATAAATAGTGAGTGCTAATTCACTACGGCCTGAACCTACCAAACCAGCGATACCAAGAATCTCTCCTTTTTTTATTTCAAATGAAATATCTTGAAACTCGTTATTTCGACAAAGCTTATTTACCTTTAAAAGAACATCTTTATTTGGATCAATTTTTGATATTTCTGGAAATAAACTCCCAACATCACGACCAGTCATTCCCTCAATTAAACTGTCTCGAGTCTCATTGGAAGCTGATTCTGTTCTAACCTTCTGACCATTTCTTAATAATGTGATAGTGTCAGAAATAGCTAGGATTTCTTCGAGATAATGAGATATATAAATTACAGCTTTTCCAGACTTAGCCAAAGAACGCACTAGGCTATGGAGTTGTTCTACTTGATGGCCAGCTAATCGGGCAGTGGGCTCATCAAAAACAATCAAACGCGCGTTAGTATTCAGGGCTCGAAGAATCTCAACCTTTTGCTGATCAGCTACAGACAACATGCCAACTATTTTTTCTGGATCTACATGAAGATCGTATTTGTCCATAACTTTAAGGACTTGTTCTTTAGTTTTATTACTTGAAACAAAGGGGCCATAAGTTGTCTCTCTTCCCATGGCAATATTATCAATTACTGTACGATCAGGCAATAACGATAATTCTTGTGATATTCCTACCAAGCCAAGCTTTACGGCTTCTGTTGGCGATGAGAATGAAGCTGGAATTCCATCAATAGAAATAGCTCCACTGTCTAACTTATAAATACCTAGAATGAGCTTGCCTAAAGTGGACTTACCTGCTCCATTTTCACCAACTAAAGAGTGAATTTTCCCTAATTCGAAATCAACTGAACAATTGATTAATGCATTGGTTGCACCAAAGCTCTTACTAACTTTATCAAAACTAATAAAAGTCTTAACATTATTGTTGCGTTTTTCCACTGGATTTAATACTTATTAAACAATTATACGATTTCCAAAATGATAGTCTTCTTTAAACAAACCAAAGCGATTAATATCATTTTCAGGTGGGGCTTCAGTGCTCCATTGCCTTGAAGGCTTCCAGCCAAATTGATTCTTTAAAATGGCGGCTTGCTCTGCTTGTTTTAATGCGGCTATTGAAGGGTCTATGACTGGAATATTAAATTTATTTTGAATTTTTTCAAAAAAACCAAATTCCAATGTACAGCCTAATATTATAGATTCTGCCCCATCTTCTTCTATTGCTAGACGAGCAGCCTCCATTAATTTTTTTTCTGTAAGCTTATGGTCTTTTTGAAACTCTGGAACAGTCATACCAACATCTCTAAATGAGGCCAAATGTTCTCCAAAACCATATTCTATTACTGTCGATTGCATTTCATGCTGCCATTTTTTTTGTCCTATAATAACAGAGAAAGAGTTGGATAGCTTTAGTGCGATTTCAATCGAAGAATGGCATGGTCCAACAACAACCATATCGCCAGAAATTTCTCTAGAATCAAATAAGAATGGGTCGTAAAAGCATCCAATAATTAGTGCGTCAAATCCTTCGACTGATGCTTGTCTTGTTGCCTTAATAAGATCTGTAGCTATAAGTGCATTATAAGTTCTGTACTCTAGATTATCCATTTGCCCCACTGATGGAGAAAGTGAAGCTACATGAACTTCTGAATTTGGAAACTTGTGCTTTCTTATCATTTCTGCAAAAAACGAATCATAAGCATCAAACCCTACCGGATTTAAATACATTATTTTGTGTGCTGAATTATTACTTTTCATAGTTAAAAATTTAAAAAACCATCTGGTTTTTCTAAGAATTACTAATCTACTATAGTTTCCTATAATACAAAATTAAGACTAGTATTTATTGCTCTTTAAGAAGCCCAAAACCCTTACTAACCATATCCTCGGCAGTAAGGGCTTTGGTATTATTTATTAGCCATCCCACTCAGCTGAAAATTTAGAAACATTTCCAGAGGTAATTAAACCGTCATCGGGCGCTGTAGCAAGTGGATCAATACCGCCTTGATCAATGCCATTTTTCAAAGCATCAACCATTGCTTCCATTGCATAGCGTCCTTCGGTACCAGGTGCTCCAAAAACGCCACCAAACCAAGAACCATCTGAGATACCCTTAAGCGCTGGTGCGGATCCACCTAGACCTATGAGTTTGACTTGACCAGTCATTCCCTCGTCTGCTAAAACAATTGCAGCTCCCTGTATTGATTGATCAGCACCAACCATAACATCGAACGAACTGTTCATACTAAGAATATCCTGTGTAGCAGCTATACCACCGTCAGGCCCAAGATATTTTCCTTCACCCTCAGCAACAACTTTAATTGATGGATGTTGTGAGATTACATCATCAAACCCTTGTCTGATTGCATCATCAAGTGGTATGCCTTTAATACCATAAATAAAGACAACCTCACAGTTATCGTTACCCTCACAAGCTTGAATAGTTAGTTCACCATGACGCTGTCCTGATCGATAAGGCGAAGCCAAAACAGATGCAGCAATGCCATCTACTTGAGGATCTGATGTAGTTAAGTCAGGACCTACAATTTGATTAAGTACCACAATTTCAATACCTGCAGCTATTGCATCTTCAATATCTGGAATTAATCCAACACCATAAATTGCACAGACGACAATACCTTGATACTTACCTGAAGCAATTATGTCTTGAAGCTGTGATGTTTGTTTTGCAGGATCAAACTGTGCATCAAACTCTGTAATATTTATATCATTATTGTCAGCGACTGATTGCATCTCTTTAACAGAAGCTCCAAGCCAAGTATTGGCAGAACTTGCTGATAGATAAGCCACTTCATAGCTCTTTGCAAAAACTGCATTAGAACTAAATGTAAATAAAATTGCTAAAAACATCGAAGCAATTAAACCTACAGGCTTTTTGCTATATTTAACATTCATATTATTACTCTCCTATAAAAAAATAACCCTAGTTAACTTTGTAACTGGAAATTAATATTAACACACTTTTATAAGTTTGACTAATATATTTTACTTATACTAAATTTTTATGATTTTTTTTATTCATATGTAATAATTTCAATAAAATTATGTTAATATATTTTACCTATACTAAAATTTACTTACTAAACCTCCATGAGAAAAAACTCTACAGTAATTCAAGAAGATCCTGAAAATAAACTAGGTGAAAGATTAAGGTTGCGCCGAAAGGAGCTAAAACTTTCAATGAAAGAAGTTGCCATATCATCAGGGCTCTCTATAGGCTTTATTTCTCAGGTTGAGCGAGGACTAACTTCGCCCTCCCTAACCTCATTGACTGCTATTGCTAATTTTCTTAGATCTGATGTTACTAATTTTCTTAGCCAGCCAAAAAGTAAATCATCAATTACTCGACATCAAGAACGTGATGTTTATACAATTAATAAAAATGGTTTGCAATATGAGCGCCTATCAGACTCGTTCCCTGGGCATACACTTAATAGCGTAATCATTCACGAGATGCCTGGCCATAGAACAGAATCAATAAGTCATGAAGGTGAAGAGTTTTTTTTCACACTAGAAGGGGCTATTACAATATACATTGATGGTGTGGTTAATATTCTTGAAGCTGGAGACTCTCTACACTTTGATTCATCTCGTAGCCACTCTGCATGGAACCACACAAACAAAGTCACAACAGTCCTTCACGTATGCACAATGAATGTTTTTGGAGATCAGGATACAGTTAAGGACATACCGGGGATTTTTGATTGTCGTGGAAATTTAATTTTTTCAAAAGATCATAGTATGGACTTAAACATACATACTGTAAACAAATAATACAAAGCGTGTAATTTATGATTGATTATTCAGAATTTTTAAAGTCTTTATCTAGAAAAAGAAATCATCCTGATGATGCTTTTACTGCGTTATATCAATTAGTAAAAAATTTCATAGAGATAAAACTTTTTACTCTGACAACATTTGATATTCCTAACGCCCAAGCTCAAAGAATCTTCTCTAATATGCCAAAAGAGTACCCAATATCAGGCACCAAACCCATAGAAAAGTCAGATTGGACTGAAATTGTTCTAGATAAGCACGATTATTTTGTTGCTAATAACATTGGTGACATATCAAAAGTTTTTTCTGATTATAGCTTGATAGAAAAACTGGGTTGTCAATCTGTCGTTAATCTTCCAGTTGTTGTAGATGGAGCTTTACTGGGTACTGTAAATTGCCTTCATGAAAAAAATTACTTTACTTCTGAAAAAATTAAAGATCTTGAGCAGATTAAGCTTCCAGCTGCAGCCTGCTTTTTATTAAATAAGCTTACAAACAATACAATGGACTAACTATGAAAAAATCAATGATTCGTGTTGCAACAGATGTTGGTGGAACTTTTACCGATCTAGTATGCTTTGAAACTGATACAGAGACAGGAAAACATTCAATTGTTACAGCAAAAACTGATACAACACCGCCAGATTTTGAAATAGGGGTTTTAAATGTTCTAGCAAAAGGACAGGTAGACCCATCTGAAGTTGATTTTCTAGCTCATGGAACTACCGTTGTTATTAACTCAATTACAGAAAGAAAAGGTGTCAAAGTTGGCTTAATTACCACCAAAGGGTTTCGTGATAGTCTTGAAATTGCAAGAGGAAACAGGCCTGACTTTTTTAATTTACATTATCAAAAACCTATCCCTTTTGTCCCTCGATATCTTCGACGTGAGCTACCTGGCAGAATGAGCTATCGTGGAGAAGAAAGTGAGTCACTGGATATGGCTTTATTACCCAGTATTCTAGATGACTTTAAATCAGAAGGTGTTGCAGCAGTTGCTATTTGTTTTTTACATAGCTATGCTAATTTTGCACACGAAAAGACTGCAATGAAGGAAGTAAAACGATTGTGGCCTGAGGTTGCAGTGGTTGCTTCCCATCAAATTACTAGAGAGTGGCGAGAATACGAACGAACTAGTACAACAGTTCTATCTGCATATGTGCAACCAGCTGCAGAAAAATACTTAAAACAACTTGCAAACGGGTTAAAAGAAAAAGGGTTCAAAGGAAGTCCTTATATTATGCAATCTAATTGTGGAGTAGACTCTTTAGAGTCTGTATCACGTATCCCAATCACAATGGTTGAATCTGGTCCTGCATCAGGCTTTTGGGGTGCCGCAGAACTTGGAAAATTAATCAATGAACCAAACGTCATTGCTCTAGATATTGGGGGAACAACTGCTAAATGCTCTCTAATTGAAAATGGAAAAGTCAAGATTATGACTAATTACTGGATAGAAAAGGATGGCAAGAGTGCTGGATATCCAATTATGGTTCCAGTGGTTGATCTAGTTGAGATTGGTAATGGTGGAGGCTCTATTGCTTGGGTTGATGAGTTTAATAAACTTCATGTTGGCCCACAATCAGCTGGAGCGATTCCTGGTCCAGCAGCATATGGTAAAGGCGGTGATGAAGCAACAACAACAGATGCCAACTTGAAACTAGGCCGAATAAATAAAGACTACTTTTGTGGGGGCTCTATTAAGGCAGATATGAAATCTACTGAATCATCTCTAGAAAGGGTTAGTAAAGGGTTAAGGGTTTCAGCTACTGAAGCCGCAAGAGGAATAATAAGAATTGCAAATAATAATATGATTAATGCATTAAAGTTAGTCTCTCTTAATAGGGGTTTTGATCCTCGTGACTTCGTCTTGGTTGCATTTGGAGGTGGAGGTGGAATGCATGCTGTCGCCCTAGCACAAGAGTTAGGAGCTAAAAAAGTTGTTATTCCAGCTGCAGCCTCTGTATTTTCTGCATGGGGAATGATGATGTCAGACCTAAGGCGTGATTACTTTATTACACACCTTGCTGATCTAGTAGAAGGGGCAGGGAATAATATTGAATTAGCTTTTTCAGAAGTCGAGTCTCAAGCAATAGCTCAATTTAAATCAGAAGGTATTAAAAAAACAAATATTAAATTTACGCGCTATGGTAATTTTAGATACAAAAATCAAGAACATACCACAGAAGTTCAGCTCTCAAATGGTGCTATTTCAGACCAACAAATTATCAAGATAGAGGCTGAGTTTCATAAAACTTATGAACATGAATATACATATCGACTCGATATGCCAGTGGAGCTCGTTGGAATTCATGTTGTTGCAACTTCTGAAGTAGGAAAGCTCACAATGAAGGAAATGAAAAGCAGAGGAGTTCTTGAAAAAGAAGCTCGAAAGGGTGAAAGGGAAGTAGATTATGCCCTTGAAGGAATCCATTTGGCAAAGCTTTATGATGGAGAAAAACTTCAACCAGGAATGGAATTTAATGGTCCTGCAATAATTGAAGACTCGGGCTCAACTACAGTTGTACATCCAGAAAATCACGTGTATATTGATGGTTATTCAAATATACATATTGAATTATAGTTATAGTAGCTATTGGCTACACTAAGGAGAAAAAATGAAAAAAAATATAGAATATGACCCTATAACTCTAGAAATTATTCAGAGCTCTCTTCAGGCTACGGCAGATGAAATGTTTGCATCTATCCGCAAAACAGCTATGAGCTCAATTATCTATGAAGTTTTGGATATGGGCACTGGGATAATGGATTCGGATGGTGAAATTGCTGCATCTGGAGCTGGAATTCCAGCTTTTATTGGAGTATTAGACAAGGCGGTAAAAGTATTATTACAAAAATATAATAACCCTGGTGATATTGAAGAAGGTGATGTCTTTATGACAAACGACCCATATTATGGAGGGGTTACTCACTTAAATGATATCGTTCTTGCAATGCCAGTTTTTTCTGATGGGAAACTCATAGCTTGGACTGCAGATATTGCTCACAATTCCGATGTAGGTGGAATGGCCCCTGGCTCACTAACTGGAGATGCAACTGAAATATTTCAAGAAGGAATAAGACTTCCTGCTATTAAGGTTATAAGTAAAGGTAAAACCATCCAATCTGTTATGGATATCTTGATAGTTAATTCAAGAATGCCAGATACGATTTATGGCGATGTTTGGGCGCAAATTGCTGCGGTTAGGATTGGCACAAAACGACTTCAAGAACTAGCAAAAAAATATGGAGTTGACGTCTTTGAAAGAGCAATGGTAGAGTTTATGGATTTTGGTGAGAAAGGATCTCGCAGAGAATTGTCAAAACTTACTAATGGGGTATTTGAGCTATCAGAAGAGCAAGATGATGGTAGTTTTTATAATGTAAAAATTACAATTAGTGATGACCTTTTTACTGTTGATTTAAGGGATAACCCTAAACAATTATCCTCTCCAGTTAATTCAACAAGAGATGGAGTAATGATTGCTGCACAAATGATTTTTAAATCTATGACTGATCCATATTCACCATGCAATGGTGGATCTTTTAGGCCTATTGAACTCATTACTGAGCCTGGAACTGTATTTGACGCTCAGGAACCTGCACCACTTGGCTTCTATTATGAAGTTGAATTAAGGGTTTATGACCTAATGTGGCGCTGTTTAGCGAAATTTATGCCTGAAAGATTATCAGCAGGTCACTTTGCCTCAGTATGTGGAACCTTTATTGGTGGTACCCATCCAGATACTGGCAAACAATACACTATTGTTGAAGCTCAAGTTGGAGGCTGGGGTGGTCGTGATGGAGCTGATGGCAACAATGCAATGTTTTGTGGCTTTCACGGTGAGACCTATAACTGTCCTGCTGAAATTAATGAAGCTAGAAATGGGCTTTGGGTAGACCAAATGTCCCTTAATACTCAGCCTGGAGGTGAAGGAAAATATACCGGAGGCAGGGGGATTGTTATGGATTATCGCATCCGTGCTGAAGATGGATACTTAACTGCTGGTTATACAAGATCAAAATTCCCTGCTTGGTCGTTAGATGGTGGAAATGAAGGGTCGTCCAACTATGTTGAACACCTTCCTTTAAATGGAAAGAGTGAAAGATTTGCATTTGTTTCAGGGCTTAGCCTTAAAAAAGACGATGTCATTAGAGTTGTTACTGGAAATGGTGGTGGCTTGGGAGATCCAAAATCTAGAGATCATGCACAGGTAAAAGAAGATCTTAAAAATGAGTTAATAACGCCTGAAGTTGCAAGAAAAGTTTACGGTCTGACAGAGGCATAGTTCAGGATTACAATATTTTCTAATTAGGTAGAGCTTCAGATAATTAAGAACTTATGCAAAATAAAATAAACTCGCTTAGACTTCGAATGAAAGACAATAATGTCGACCTACTTGTTCTTGGACCAGGAACACATATGAGATGGTTGTTAGGCTTTAGTCCTTACCCAGATGAAAGGCCATGTATGCTTTTAATAGGAAAAGAAAAAGAGGCATTTTTGATGCCGTCAGTAAATGCTGAAGATGTAAGAAAGAAAACTGATATAGCAATTAATATCTGGAAGGATGAAGATGGTCCAGATCAAGCTCTTAAAGAAGCGCTTTTATATATTGGTGAAACTAGTGCAAAACACATTGCCATAGATGAGGCAATGCGCTCTCACTTTGCTTTAATCGTTATAGATGAGCTGCCAAACCCAACCTATGAGTTTACAGGCTCAACTATTGGGGCACTGAGAATGCGTAAAGATGAAGACGAGTTCAATAATCTTAAAGAAAATGCATTAATCGATGATCGCGCAATGCAGGCCGGGTTTGCTGCAATTAAAGAAGGTGTGACAGAGCTTGAAATTGGTGAGGCAATAAACAAACACTTTATTTCTGAAGGCGCAAAACCTCAATTTTGCATTGTTGGCTCGGGGCCAAATGGAGCATTCCCTCATCACCACACTGGTGATAGAAAAGTAGAACAGGGAGACGTAGTATTAATTGATATTGGCGGGAGAAAAGGAACTTTCCCAAGCGACATGACTCGAATGTCGGTACTGGGAGAACCACCGGAAGACTACCTGAAAGTTCATGGTATTGTTGAGCGAGCAGTTCAAGCAGCAATGGCCGCTGGAAAGCCTGGCGTTATGGCTAAAGAGGTTGACGCAGCTGCAAGGGGCGTGATTACTGAAGCAGGCTATGGTGAATATTTTGTTCATCGGACAGGGCACGGCCTTGGTATTGATATCCATGAGCCTCCCTATATAACCGCAACTTCTGAAGTCGTTCTTGATGAAGGCATGGTGTTTTCAATTGAACCTGGAATATATTTGCAAGGCAGATTCGGTGTTAGGCTAGAAGAGATTGTAATTCTAAGATCAAATGGACCTGAAATTCTATCAGAGCTTTCGCGTGAAACAAACTTCATAAAGTAGCAAAAAAGCATAAGAAAAAATAATTGTAACTTGTTGAAAAATGTGTATTATCTGCGGATTCTATATTACTAGCAAAAACTGCAATGAAAAAAGAATTCAGCTTTGGAACACAAGTAAGAAAGTCACCCTATTTTGACGCGACTGTTCGCTGGGGTGCGCAGGGCTTTTCAGTATACAATCATATGTATATTCCAAGAGACTTTGGGGATCCAGTTCAAAATTTTTGGAGTCTTGTTAATGATGCAATTCTATGTGATGTTGCTGTTGAGCGTCAGGTTGAAATAACTGGGCCCGATGCTGCGAAATTTGTTCAATTATTGACCCCTCGAAATCTTTCTGAATGCGCTGTTGGGCAGTGCAAATATGTTCTTATTACTGATGAAAATGGTGGCGTCCTAAATGACCCAGTACTATTAAGACTTGGTGAAAATCACTTCTGGCTTTCTTTGGCTGACAGCGATATTTTGATGTGGGCTAAAGGTGTCGCTGTTAACTCTGGACTGGATGTAAATCTATGCGAACCAGATGTATCTCCACTTCAGCTTCAAGGTCCAAAATCAGGCGACATTGCAAAAGCAGTCTTTGGTGACAAGATAGCAGACCTTAAGTATTACTGGCTAGAAGAGTTTGAGTTAAACGGCATTCCACTTATCATCTCTAGAACCGGATGGTCTAGTGAGCTTGGCTATGAAATTTATCTACGTGATGGCTCGCGCGGCAATGAACTGTGGGATCACATTATGGAGGTTGGTAAGCCAATGGGATTAACGCCAGGACATACATCAACAATACGAAGAATAGAGGGCGGTATGCTTTCTTACCAGGCAGACATGGATTGTAATATAAACCCTTTTGAATTAGGGTTAGATCGATTAGTTGACCTTGAAATGGATGCTGATTTTATTGGCAAAAGCGCCCTTAAAAAAATCAAAAATGACGGAGTAAAGCGTCGTCAAGTTGGGATGGAAATCAATTGCTCTGCTATGCAAAATCCAAATACAAGCTATTGGCCGATTTTTGTCGACTCAGATCAAGTAGGTTACCTAACCTCGGCAGTTTATTCACCTCGCCTCGACAAAAATATCGCCCTTGCGATTATGAATATTGATTATTCAGCAGTCGACACAGTTGCAACCGTAGAAACTCCCGATGGCAGCTATCCCGTCAAAGTAGTTAAAAAGCCTTTTTATGATCCAAAGAAAAAGCTAGCCTCAATCACGTAAAATAAATCAAAAGGAGAAGCTCATGTCAGAACTTTCTATAAATCTTAGCTGGAAAAGGAACGAACGCGAACTAACTCCAGGAAAATTTTCTAGTGAACATGACATTTCATACAATGACCATTTCAAGGTTAAGGCTGACACTGCCCCTGACTGGGGAGGCTCAGCTGAAAATACCAATCCTGAACAAGCCTTAGCTGCCTCATTAAGTAGCTGCCATATGATGACTTTTTTAGCTTTAGCAGCAAAGACGAAATGGCCAGTTTGCGATTATAAGGACCATGCTGTAGCCTATTTAGGGAAAAATAAAAAAGGCCAAATGAGTGTTAATCGAATTAACCTAAACCCAGTAGTGAGTTTTGATGATAACTTTGAGGTCAATGAGGTTAGCCTTGCAAAAATGCATGACCGAGCCCACAGATATTGTTTCATTGCGAACTCGTTAGATGAAAGTGTAGAGGTCAACATTAATAAGGAATAAGTTTTTTTAATAATTTGTAATACTATGGAGCTGATGTTATGAGCAATGCTAGCAATCCTATCCAGCAAGAGTTGTCTAGAGATGGCATATTACGCCTTACAATGAATGATAAAAAACGCCGAAACGCTCTTTCTGAAGAGATGATGGCCGGTCTTTCTGAGTCAATAAATCAAGCATCTACAAATAACGCAGTTCGAGTAATAGTGATTGCCGCAAATGGCCCTGCCTTTTGTTCTGGCCACGACTTAAAACAAATGTCTGCAGAACGAAATAATGCTGACAATGGTCATCAATATTTCTCAGAGGTGTTCTCAATGTGCTCTGCGCTTATGCAACTAATTACTAACAACCCTAAACCAGTAATTGCAGAGGTTTCAGGTGTTGCTGCAGCCGCAGGCTGTCAGTTAGTTGCTTGTTGCGACCTAGCCATTGCAAGCGAGTCTGCTCGCTTTGTCACGCCAGGGGTAAATATTGGTCTTTTCTGCTCAACTCCTATGGTCGCTCTATCAAGAAATGTGTCAAACAAGGCGGCAATGGAGATGCTTCTAACCGGGGAAATGGTAGATTCAGAAAAAGCAGAACATATCGGCCTAGTAAATCGAGTTGTTGAGGATAGCAATTTAACTGAAAGTACAATGACTATGGCTAAGGTAATCGCCTCAAAATCAAGGATGACATTAAAAACTGGTAAGCAGGCTTTTTACAAGCAAAAAGAAATGTCGCTTTCCGATGCTTACGACTATGCGTCATCTGTAATGGTAGAGAATATGTTGAAAATAGATGCTCAAGAAGGTATCGATGCATTTATAGAAAAGCGCCATCCTAAATGGCGTGATGAATAGTAATATCAAAAATGAGCAACCCTTATAACACTGACTTAGATCGCAACCCTGCTAACTATCAACCACTAACGCCTCTTACTTTTCTAGAGAGAGCCGCATCAGTCTTTCCCGAGCATACTGCAATAATTCATGGGGCCATTAGGCGCAACTATGCTGAATTTTATCGTCGTTCTCGGCAGCTTGCATCCGCACTTTCCGATAAGGGTATTGGGCGAGGTGATACAGTTTCAGTAATGCTTGCAAATACACCTGCAATGCTAGAGTCACATTATGGTGTTCCAATGTGTGGAGCAGTATTGCACAGTATAAATACGCGCCTAGATCCCGCAACAATTGCCTACCAACTAGA